>ENA-ORXR01000079-ORXR01000079.1-marine-metagenome-genome-assembly--contig:-NODE-79-length-143175-cov-8.706117_pt1 | contig 143175 bp, 128 predicted proteins | sample MGYA00237866_ERZ511479 | MGnify/ENA metagenome assembly ERZ511479 | reverse complement strand
TACTTATATAAAACTTTGCTCTTTCTCTAAATTGAGTTTCTGAATTTCTTGTAGATATATTGAGATTCTCAATTAAATCATCTATGTAATTTATATCAGCTTTATTTAAATCATGTAAATAACGATTAGAATGATAGAATAGATAATCACGATCGTAGTTCTCATTAGTAAAAAATTCACTTTGACTTTGTATGTTTTTCCAGTAATTTTCCCAAAATTCAAAATATTTCTTTAAATAAATAGCGCCTTCTTTACCAACACTTGCATGGCACCAGTCATTAAATTCTTGTTTATGATCAATTTCTGGGTTCCATAAAATTTTTGAAAGTAAATAAAAGTTTGGGGCAGTTGTTAATATTCTACCAGGCCAGGATTCTGCATAATATCTTTTAATGCCATGATCTGAAGCCCATTTAATCGATTCTTTTAATGCAGATGGGTAAAATTTTGGTATTAAGTATTTTCTATATTTATCATCTCCTCTTGCATGTAAGTAATCATACCAAGCTAAATTATCAGTCTTTTCTAACCATTTTAAGGTTCTGTCTATATCTTTTTGTTTATATTCATCATTATACCAACGTATACGGTCAAAAGGTAAAAATGGTATAACACTTGAATCTAATTTAAAACTAGGGGCATCTAGGACGTTTTTATAGCATAAGACACCTAATTTTTTTGTGGGATGAAATGGTTTAATGTCAGTAGCAATTTTATTAACCCATTCATAATATATATCTGAAAAATGGTTATAATTTTGAGTATTTTTTAAAGGGTATTCTTTGAATAATTTATCGTCCCAATAATTACAATCATTAATTCCTAATGATATTGAGTTCGGATTTGATACCAGTGAATTAATATGTCCCCATTTTTTATTATTAAAAACATCATTAATATAATCAACTGCAACTTTTTTTGTTTGATCTAATTTTGAGTCTTTGATTATATTTGGTTGAAAATAATTTTCATTTCGAGTTCCATCATTTTGTAATAAAGGATATAATTTTCCTTTGTGAGTTGGGAATAGTTTTGGATTATAGCCACTATTTTCTGGATTTAATCTTTGATTCGGTTTAAAGATATTTTTCATATTATGATGAAAAGCTATTGAATGGCCATAAAACCCAATTCTTTGTGCCCATTCGAGAATAAAATTATTATCAATATTACTAAATGGATTAAAATATTTTCCGCTTATTTGTCTCATAGAAAATTTTGGAATATGCTGAGTCATATTTTCGATAGGAAATGAGATTTGTTCTTTTTTAATTGAGGGGATATAAGTTCCAACCAAATCAATATTTTTATTACTATAATTTGGTAAAACATGCCTGACACCTAGAGATTCTAATAAAAGATAACTAACTGCATTTTTAATACCATTTACATCTTCAGCTCTAAGAGATATTTGTTTTTTGTTTATATCTGAGTGGTATAAAAATCTACCATCTTGCTCTGTTGATTTTAAGTTTTTAAAACCTAAGGAAATACTATTAATTTCGTAATTTAGACTATAACTAATAGGGACTAGTTTGTTAGTACTTTTTTGGATTATCTTTGAAATATATTCAGCTTCTGTTTTTAGTTCAGGGTTCATATAGATTATTTTTAATTTATCTAAATTAATATTTAGTAAACTTTTTAAAGTTTTATTCTTATTTTCTTCTTCTATTAATTCTTCTTGTAATCCAATTTTTAGTAAGTTTCTTGAACTTAATGTTTTTGATTTATTAAGTGTTGAGTCATTTTTGTTGCTATAAGAAATACTAATCAATGTATTTTCACTTAATTGACATTTGCTAGCTATTGACTGTGCTTTTGTAAAACAATTTTTATAGTTTTTTACTTCATTGGAGTTATATTTATAAGAATTCATAAAATAATTTATACTTTTATTAGAATTTATATTCTGTCCAGGACAGTTTTTAGGCTTAATGATATGGCAAGATGAGCCTTTATGGTTTGTCTTTGGTTCTTGATCTATAATTTGTTCAAATGTATTACTATTTATTGTTGAGTATCTAATTGGTCTGTGTTTTTGTTTACACTCCTTATATCTAAAATTAGCATAGTCACTACACTCTTTATTTGAATTTACTTTAATAATATCCCACTTATTAAAATCATCTTCAGCTGGTTTTGATGAACAGTAATTGTTATATTTTTCAATAAAACATTTAATTTTATTATTAGTTGCAGCTAACGAACTTGATTCAGTATTTACTTTAAAATTAGAACTTATATTTCTTTGCTCTAAATTGATATTTTGAGATCTCTTGCGATATCTTGTAACTAATTCTTCTTTGCTAGAGGTATTATTAAAGTAAGAGACTTCTGTTAAAAAAAGAGGTTTTTTTGTAAGTTTAATTTTTTTATATATTTTAGAAAGTAGATTCATTTTTTCTGGGTAGGAGATTAGAAAAATTTTACCTGAATTGTTTAATATAGATTCAAAAAATACTTTTAACTGAATTTCTTTACTTTCCTCAATGTTTGTTACTTCTATATCCCCAGAACTTAATATCTTTTGTTTGTTGTTTTCTATATTTTTATGTAAATAGGTTCCTAAAATAGTAACTTTCTTATTTTTATTTTTAATATTTATATCATCAAACTCCTCTAAATATACCGTATATACAAATCCTTCTTCTGGACTAAATAGTAGTTGAACTTCATTTTTTGATTGTAAATAATCAATTTTTTTTAATTCAATATTAAAGTTTGCTGGTTTTTTAAGTAACTTAGATTTTCTACATTCTGTAAATACTTCTTTTTTTGTTTCAATTTGAACTGGAAAAGGTAAAGTTCCAGATTCACAAAAGGCAAGGGTTCCTTTATTTATTGATTTACTAAGACTAGCTTTAGATAAATTTTGTGAAATGAGGTTTAAGGGGTTTTTATCATGATTACTAGGCATACCAATAGAAAATAATAATAATGAAAACATAGCTAGAATTAGAAGATGAGTTAATAGTGAGCTATAAGTTATTTTTGAGTTGAAAATAGTTTTATTTAAAAAAATATGCTTCATATATAATAATTCGGCATTTTAAAGTTGAAACTTTAATTATTTTTATTATCTTTGAAAAAAGAAATCTCTTTAAGTACTTATTTTTAAACATATAAATTGGAATTAAAACAAAAAAATCGGATTAATAATACATTATTAGAAGTAGTTTGTACTTGAAAAAAATAGTTGTTCTATTATTAATAACATTATATTTTAAGATTATGAAAAAAATATTATTTTCCTTATTTCTTTTATTTTTAACAAGTTGTTCTTTTTTTGGTGCAGTCAATGTTGAAAAGTCTAAATTTAATTTACTAGAAAAAAGTAAAAACTTTGAAATACGTAAATATTCAAAAGCTTTGATAATTCAATCAGAAACTGAAGAAGATTATAAGGCTTCTATGAATAAAAACTTTAGAAAGTTATTTAAATATATTCAAGGAAGTAATTTAGATACTCAAAAAATATCAATGACAGCGCCAGTTACAATGCAAAAAAAAATAAGCATAAACAAAGAGAGTTTGATTCAAGAAAAATCTATTAAAGGTTGGAAAATGAGTTTTGTTCTGCCTAGTAAATTTAATATTTCCTCCGCTCCAGAGCCAGAAGATAAATCATTAACACTAATTGAGCTTCCAGAAAAAGTTGTTGCTGTGTATAGATTTAATGGAAGACTTACAAAAAAAAGTATTGATAAAAATGTAAATATTTTAAAGAATTTACTGCAAGAAAGAGATATTAAGGTGTTATCTTCAGCAAGAAGTGCTGGGTATAATCCACCTTGGACAATTCCTTTTTATAGAAGCAATGAAATACAGATTGATATTGAATATAATTAAAATCTTTTAGCCTGTTAAAAATATTTTTTAGCTATTGGGACTTGTTTTTAATAAATTCATTTTAGAGATTTATTAGGTTATGTCTTGTTAAATATATTCACTCTATTTAAATCTTCTCAACCTACTTAGATATAGTGATAGCTTCTAAATTAGGATATTCTTTATTTACTCTTTTAGAAATAAATTTACAAATATAATCCATATTTTCTTTTTTATATAAAGAATTCTTATCATTTAATATTTTTTTAAGTTTAGTTGGTAAAAGAAAATGTTTATTAGTCGTCACTAATTTGTTTAAAAATTCATGCATAAAAATTGGATGTATCTTTTGACTAGTAATAATACTATTCATAATTGATATAAAATCTTCCTTTTTTAAATAGAAAGTATCATTTTGGTTAGATTTTAAGAAATCTCCTGCTGAAAGAAAAAGTTTATTTATTGAAATTAAATATTCAGGAATTGTTTCTTGTTCAGATTTTAGCTCAGATATCTTTTTATCAACTTCTTTAGAAATACTTTGAATAGAAACTTTATTAGTTCTACTTAAATATTGCGTAATAAAATTGACAAAAAATTGAGCAACTTCTTTAATTTCTGTATCTTTAGGTGGTAATAGCATTGTACAACCATGGTCTAAAATATGTATAGTATCATCTTTAATAATATACTGCCCAAAATGTCTATCACTATCAATTTCTTTTCCTTCTAAAACAGATAGTAAAACTTTTGTAAAAATAGCTTTTGCATATACAGACTTTAATTCTATTTCTTGAGCTGTATTTTCTGGAAATTCAAAGAAATGTTTTCCTTCAATAAAGTCCATTAATCTGTACTCTTTATCAAAATAGTGCCATTCAGGAACTGAAAAACTTAAGTTTTTGTCAGCAATTTGAATAATTAAGCCATGTTGGTTATCTTTTATTATTGAGTGTTGCATTTTTCCTGTAATACAGTTTGTCTCAATAGCTACAAGGTTCTGAGTATGCTCAATAAGTTCAGTTCCTATTTGTGTTCCCTCTGTTAGATATTCTTTTTCTTTGAGGTCAGTAATGGAAGCAGACATGTATTTTAAGCCATTTATAGCTTGCTCTTCTGCATTTTCTTTTAAAATTGCTAAAGCGCAGTGTCCATGTGTTTTGGAGTATATTTCACTTACTACGTAATATGATGCTGATGATTTAATTCTACCAAAATGAATTATATCTGCTAATTGTTCTTTTGAAAGTAAGCTTGAGATCCTATCAATAATTATTAATCTATTTTCTAATTCAAAAGATTGGTACTTGGCTTCTTGTGTATCTCTTCTTATTTCTAGTGGTATTTGAACGTGGCTTGAAATTGCTTGTAAAAGCTTTCTTTCCCCAGGTCCTAAAGGGCTTAATATTGTCGCAAGTCTTTTACCAATTGAAACATTTTCTTTAATTTTATCTTTTTCAGTTGCTGCTAATAAAGAGGAAACTAATAAACTTCTTTCAAATTCTGGAATTGATAAAACATATGATCTTAATATTTTTCTTGCATGGCTACTATATTTTAATTCTTTTGGGAAAACAGTGTTTAACATTAAATTAAAAGATTTTAAAAATTCTTGATTTTCAAAATCTGAAGCTTCATCTTTACTTGAATATAACAATCTATCTGTAAATACTATTCTTTCAGGTTTTGATAAACTCCAATATCTATTATGTATATCAGAGCAAAGATTTATTTCTCTAGTATTAGGGTTAATTTCTTCAAGATTACTTAAAATAAATTCCATAGCTTCTGCCCAAGACCCATAGTCTGGGTCTAAGTTGTTCTTATCAATGTAATTACTTAATAAAGTTGTTGGCATTTGATTAGTACTATTTTTTAACATTGCTTTTGCATTTTTTTCAAATTCTATGAATCTTGTCGTTGTGAACCTATAAGAAACCTCAAAATTTTCTAAATCTTTTTCAATATATTTAATAATATATTTTAAATCCACGCCAAAATTACTACAAAATTTATAGGGATTAAAGTCTAATATTTTTAATTCTGAAACATCTAAATCTCTAAAGTGGTCTTTTTTAATATTTTCTGGGAGCTGGGTATTTGTACTAATTATATTTAACTTATATAAAATCTTTAACTGTTTATTTAATTCATTAACATTTAAGTTATATTCTTTAATCTTTTCAATTTTTTTCTCATTGTCTGTAGTTTCTTTAATTATTGTAATTTTAGTTATAAATTCTGAAAAAGAAGTTTTAATTTTATCTATTCTAAGAACTAAATCACCTTCAATCTTACTGGCACAATTGTAAGATTTAAATAAATGTTTAGATAGTATAGTTGAGAAATTTAAGTATTCTTTTTCCTTTTCAGTAAGTGTATTAAAAAGCACTATTTGTTCATTTGCATCTAAATCTACCACAGCATTAAGTAAGTGACAATTAAATAATTTCATTTTGATTTCATAAGTATAGTTATTAATAAACTCTATTAGTTTTATTTTTCTTCTATTATCAAAATCTAAGTGATTTGATAATTTCTTTATACTTTCATACGTCAGCTCATTAGATAGGTATTCTAATAAAACATATCTTCTTTTAGGATCCTCTTTCAATTCTTCAAGTATAACTTCTATAATATAATAATTTTACTTTTTCTAATTAAATCTTGTTCAAAATCTTTAAATAATATATTAATAAATTTACATAATGGAGGTTGAAATTCTAACTTTTCAGCTATCTCCCATAAAAGATTATATCTATCTTTTATAAATGAAACATCAGTTAATTGCTCATTTAAATTTAAAATAAAATCTTTAATAACACTTTCATATTCTTTGCTTTGTTTATCTATCCCAAATTTATTTTTTACTTCATTTGCAATTACTTCAAATGCTTTTGTTCTAAGATCTTTATCTTGTAAGCTAGATATATTTGAATGTTGATAAAATGAATCAATTAGAATATTTTTAGATTTTAATTTATCTTCATATAATTCTAATAGTGATAAATCTTCTTGATCTTTTTTATCTTGATAATTTTTTTTATAAATTGGTTTAATTAACGATAAAGCTAATTCAATTTTTTTATTTGGATCAGTTTGCTCGTTGAGTTTATTTAAAATATTATTTTTTAATTCTAGATATTTCTTTGATTCTTGATCAAAAACAGATAATATTTCTAATAATTTAAATGCTAAAATAGATTCTTCTATTTGAATATAATTATAGTGCCCTTTTCTAAACTTTGAGATTAGTTTTTCAAAATCAATTCCTCTTACTGCTTTAATTTGTAAAAATAACCCAGGATACTTAACTAACATCTTAGAAATATCTTGATTTAAATTATCATTTAAAATTTCATTAATAATAAATCTTGAAGCAATTTTTCCAATATTATGGTTTTCTAGAGACAGCTCATTTAAAATTTCTAGCTCGGCTTCGTTATTATGTATAACAAATAGTTTTTTAACTATATGCGGTTCTAGATTAATTAAAGATTCTGATAAAAAGTTTATTTTTTCTTTAAGTGAAAAATGAACACTTGTAATTAGGTGTTCAGTATATGGGTGAATATTGATATTTGTATTAGGTATTCCTGATAAAGTACTTATATCTACAAGAAAATTAATATCTCTGCCATCATCTCTACCTAAGTAAAATTCTCTGATAAATAAAATATATTCACTTAAATTTTCAGAACCACTATATTTTTCCTCAATTGCTTTAAATTGAGAAATAATTTCATTAGATATTGAGATATGGTCAATCAAATCTTGATTTACAGGGAGTATATCTACTAAATTAGCTTTATATTCAAATTTTGTAAGCATAAAATTCATTAAATATTCTGTTGCTGTATTTCTACCACTTGTTCTTAAAATTTTTGTTAATGGGTGTATGAGCCCTGTATCTAGTTTACTATCAAAAATTGACTGAAATGATTGATAAAAGGTTTCCGTATCAAAATCTTTAATCTCATGTAGCCAACTAACATTAATAGGGTTTGTTATTTCAACATTAGATCTTTTTTCTTCAAATTCTTTTAATCCTAACACTTGGTTACATATACTAAAATTAATTAAGTTTATACGGTTTTGATTCATTCCAAGTTTTATAACGTCAGCTATCTTTTTAGTATTTTCTATTTCTTTTTTTGAATAAATTAGAATTTTTCCATCTTCTTGCATCAAATAATTTGCATCTATATTACAATTAATTTTTAATAAATTAAATTTAGTTCTGATTCTATTCCATTTTAAATCTGTATCTTTTATAATTCTTGGGTCATTTATCCCTAAGGTAAGTAAAGCCTGATCAATAATTTTAAGTTCTTCTTGATCTGATTCTAATGCTATTTTTACGTGTGAATCCCATGGAGCTATAATTTCTAAATATGTTTCATTTTTTGTTATTTCATTTACTTGAAAATTATTTTGTGTATAAGGAATAGATGTATTTTGAAAAATTAAATTAAAAATTGAGTTGTCTTGTTGAGTTTTATATTTAGAATAAAGTTCATTTAATTTGGATGCAGAGTTAAGGATTTCTAATTTATCATTGGCATTTACAAATTTTTCTACTGCGCTATTAAACTCAATCCCAGCATTGGTTGCCGACCAGCATGAGCAATTTTTAGCTAAATATCCATAATGTTTATCTTCAGTTTCAATGATTGAAAACAATTGATTGTATGTTTCAATTTTAATATTTTGATCAGCTATTTCATCTGTCACTTCAATAAATAAATCAATAAGATCTATTCCTCTTATCTTATAACTATTTAATTCTATTTTTTCAATTTCAGATATGAGAATGTCAATTTTTTCATTACTTGTTGCTTGTTGATAATGGTTTTGAGTTTTTAAATAGTCAGTATATGAGATAAAAGTAAAATCATCTTTTATATCGATAATTTTTTTAGGGATAGAAGTTGTGTTATGTTTTTTTGGAGTTTTTCTGTTTAAAATAGCTAAGGTCGCTTTTGCTGAAGAAACTCTAGTTTGTTTTGCAGGGTGTACATCATTAGCTAAAATTTTTGCCTTTTCATATGTTTCTAATGGTAAGTCAGAAGAACCTAATTCTTTTAAAAAATTTAAACCTTCTACAGGATTATAACCAGCTTCATTCATCCAGACTAAAGGATAATTATCAGATGCTAATTCTTCATATTTAGTAGTTTCTTTAGGTTTCCAATCTAATTTGGATATAAAATGTCTCAACTCATGACCAAGAACAAAAATGATCTGATCAAGATTTTGAGCTGATTCTAATAATCCTTTGTTTAATAATATTGCGCAATTATCATCTTTTATTAAAGCTCCAGCATTAACTGTATTATCATCAACTAAATAAATGTTTACAATATTTGTTTCAAAATCAAAATCAGGAACAAGTTTTTTTAATATCTCTTGAAAAAATCCATTAAATTCTATCCCTTTATTAGAGTTGATATCTAATAATTGAAATAATTCTAGATATTCTTCTTTTAATTGCCCTTTATCATTAAAAGCAGTTTTAGATTCTTTTTTTTTATTTTCTATTTGTTTTGCGCAATTATCGACTACTAGCATATTTACTACTTTATTAATTTAATATTAGTTATGTACTAATAAAAGCAAGAGTTACATAATTAGATACTTATGTCTGTAAGTATAGGGGATTAATAGTATTTTTTATATATAAACATAATCCATTTAATATTTATTTCTCAATATTAAAAATAACAGAAGCAATAACTAAACTTAAGTTGATTACGTTATATGATGCAAGATGGACCAACAGACATTCCAACTCTGGATATATCATTTAGAGTTGAGAAAAATATTAAACAAACTGGGAGTTCAATACAAATATTAAAAAATAATGTTATTAATGCATTAAATAATTTTGATTTTATATCTAACGAAAGTTCATTTTCAACTAATCCGGAAATGAAGATAGTTGCTTTAGCAAATTTATTTGTTAAAAAAGATAGCTACATCAGAAATAACTCAAAAGAAGAAATTACAGAAGAATTGGCAAAAGAAAATATTGAAATGTTTAAAAATTTTTTGAAACATTTGGAAACAGTAAAAGAAACATATAAATCTCTTGATGATATTAAAAATCCAGATCAGATTTTAAAAAATCTTATCTATTCATACATTAGATTGAATACTGATGAACGAAAAATCCTAAATAAACTCTTAAGTAGGGAAAAGAATGATTTAGTAAAATTTAATAATAATAGTTATTCTTTTAAAGATGTATTAGAAAATAATCAGTTTGGTGAAACGATTGCTCAAAGAATTAAATTAAAAGACATAACATTAAAAGATATTAACTTAGGTTTTATTTATTTTAATTATGATGTTATATCTGGAAGAGCTGGAGCTAAACTTAAAACACTTGTAGATGAGAATGTTTGGACAAAGCCTAAAGAACTAGAAACATATATGTTATTTAGAAATAGATTTTTTAGTACTGATAAAGTAGAGGATAGTGATAATTTTGTTGTTAATAAAAAAACTAAAAAAATATTACTTAAAAATGAAATTCCTGAACATAAATCAGAGAATTATGAAAAAATTAAACTTAGACTTAGGTGGCATACAAACGATGCAGATCGAGGGATGTTTATACCAGTTGTAGTATTACAATATACTTTAGATAAAGAACGCCAACCTGATTTTAGGGTTTCTATGACTAAAAAAAATAGATTGGAAATAATTGAATTTAGAGTTAGGGATATAAATGAAAAGAATGAGCATATAAGCAATGGAACAGCTTCAGCAGGGCATCTTGGGTTTGATTTAGTTAATGATAGATGGTATCGTCCCCAAAAAAAAGATTTAAAATTTTTTAGGTAAAAATTATGGAGTTTACTAATTTTCAATCAAAATATAGTTTTTCACTCAAAGAGGAGAAATTAACAAATTCACATATATCAGATGTTGATATAATAAGACTAGAGAAATCAACACTACGAACTTTTGATGAAAATAAGATATCAGAAAAGCTTAAATATTCTAAAACAAATTCTTATACCATTGAAGATAAATTTCAATTAGCAAAATTATATGAAGCTTCTATCCAACTTAATACTGATGACATTGGGCTGTTTGATGATAAAATTAAAATAATCTTAACTACAGATATAACTGATTTTATTGACAACTTCAAAAATATAGAAAGCTATGATGAACTGGATTTTAATCGTGAAATCTTATCTAAGCTTTGTAAATAGTTATTATAAATATCTTTTGATAATAAATACTAATTAAATTTAAATATATAATAAATTTAGGAATAATTTAGTATATCTGAATAAATTTAAATTTATAATTTTAATAAGCTCTATATATTAATCATATCTCACACAAGGATCTGGAATATTAAAACAAGTATTCACTCCTGAAATATCGCAAGAAACAATTAAAGGTTTAGGATAAGAACTACAATGTCCACCACCGTTTGGTCTCCATGTTGGCCTATCAGGGTTTGTATCTCCAGAAAAATATGCAGATTTAAATACATTAAAATTTGAATCTAAATAGTTACACCTTGTTGGCCTACTGTTAGGATTAAATAAATTTACTACTGACCCAGTTGATTCAGATACTGGTTTATGTAACCAATTTCCTGGCCCATCAGTAATACCTTCATATCTTTGGCAAGTCTGCCCATTTCCTTGAGTAGGAGTTGGGTTTGTTGGAGTAGTTTCAACAATTTTTTTACATCCTTTATATTTTTTAATCTTACTTGAAGTACAAAGGCAGTTTAATTTTTTAAATGAATTAATATTAATATCATCAAAAACAATATCTTCTGATCCAGCTGTTTTATATATATAATTACTTAATGGATTAAAGATAATTTTCTCATCTTTGTTTGTAAATGCAATTTCTTCCCCGGGTAGATTAGAATAATTTCCAACAGTAATAATTCCATTTCCTCTAAACATAATAGAAGAAATAGTTGATCCATTGATATTTTTAATTAAATATTTTTTTCTTACTTTATTTCTGACAGGAATTGCAAAAAGATCAGGTGCATTGTTATCTAGTTTAATTGGAAAGAACTGTCCTTCAAGTTTTGGTACTCTAAAACTTGCAAGTTTTTGATTTGTAATAACATCAATACATTTAATTAAAAACTTAGTATTGTATTCTTTTTGAGTCTTTAAAGCTCTTGACCAACAAAGATCATCTCTACCATCAGAGTTAACATCAGCATATGAATAAAAAGAACCTTTAGTTCCAACTTTAATAGAAGTATTACTTGCAGCTGAATCAAATGGATTTAATCTATAATAAGCTTGTTTTCTCCCGTTTCTACAGTTTTGATCAATAATTAAAGCATCATCTCCATTGTCTCCATCAAAATCAGCACCAGAGATAAAAAGAGAAGTTAAATCGCCAAAATTAAACTCTCCTAAAGGAGATTTCCAAGTTCCATTTGAAGTAATAACAGCTTTGTTAGTTTTATTATTTTTATTATAATCTCCTGATGCTAAATGATCACCTAAAGAACCGAATGTAGAAGGTCCTCTTTCTGTATCCCAGCTTAAAGGATTAGTTGCTTTAATTGATGCAAAGTCAGAGATTCCATCAGAATTAAAGTCTGTTGGTGCTCCAAATAAGAAATTGATATTAAAGATAACTAGTGTAAAGAAAAGAAAAAACTTGTATAATATAGACATAATATAAATAACCTAAAAAATGATAAAAACCTTAATTTTAATTATCTTTAGTTTTACAAATTTAATGGCTGATAACAATATGAAAAATTTAACTGATTTAGAAAAAAAAGTTTGTTTAAAACAAGGAACTGAAGCTCCTTTTTCTGGAAAATATAATAAGTTTTATGAAAAAGGAAAGTATTTATGTAAGTTATGCGGGATTGAGCTTTTTTCTTCAGAGCATAAATATGATTCTAAGAGCGGCTGGCCATCATTTTTTGATTTATCTACTAAAGAAAATATTAAGCTAGTCGATGATTTTTCTTTAGGTATGAAAAGAGTTGAAGTTAAGTGTCAATGCGGATCTCATTTAGGACATGTTTTTGAAGATGGGCCAAAACCTACTGGTTTAAGATATTGTATTAATTCAGTATGTTTAGAGCATAAATTATTAGAATAAGATTTTGTATTTTTTACAAATTATTCTTTTTTTATTATACAAGCGTTTCTTAGCTATTATAATTTTGTTATGTTTTCCAAAAATATAAAGAATTATAATGTTACAAGATACAATTACCAAAATTGAGAAATTAAGTACAATAAAAACAATAGATAAAATTAATGAATTTGTTGAAAAATCTGAAAAAGATATCAAAAAGATGTACAGCTGTTCTGAGATTCAGAATCTAGGTTTAGAAAATTTAAATCCTTTAGTTAATAAAATTATTACTATTTTAGCTGAAGATAGATGTCGTTATAGTAAGCATAATGATTATGGTGAAATATTAGTTACTGATAAAGAAACTAGTGAAACTAAAGTTTTAAAGCTTGCCACATTTTGTGCTACATTAAAATCTTTTCGTCATTTGGGTGGGAGCTTAACTGAAACTCAAAATGATGACTTAATGAGTTTTTATTATGAAACTTTTTCTATTAATGCTTCTAATAGTAATCAAATAGGAGTCAGTTTTACTGGTAGATTAGATTTTAAGCTAAGGGAAAGTAATAGTGATTTTTCACAAATTTGTAAAGTAAAAAATATATTAAATAGAGTCGGATCAATTATTAGTAAAAAACGTAAAACAAAGTTTGATGCAGTACGTGATGCAAATAAAGTAGAGAAAAAATATAAAGAACTACTTAGTGCATTTAATGAATCAATTGAAAAAGGTCTAGTTTCCCCATTTTTTTTATTACTAACTAATCCTTTATTACCTTCTTCAAATGTTATTGGCACTGATAAAAATACCAAAAAAAGAAAGAAAGCAAAGAGTGGTTTTTTTAGTTTTAAAAAAAATGTTTCTAAAATTAATAGCAACTCAAGTCAACCTTTAATAACTGAATCTACTAATGAGTTGTCATATAGTTCAGAAAAACAGTTATATAATGATAAATACATATATTCTTCTTTTCAGCTTGATAAGAGATCTTCTGTAAGAATATATATAAATCACTTATCTAAAATAGATGATATAGCTGAAATTGAAGAAAAAATTAAATATTTTAAAAACCGCTTAACTCAATACTTTTATTCTAGTCCTCAAAATGCAAAGACTGCTGCTAATGAGTTTAATAAACATCTTAAAAGTTTACCAGATTCAGTTAAACAAAAGCCAAATTTTGAAACAGTAAAAAAACTTCTTATAGATAATAGTTTCTTAAAAGATTTAATTGACACAGAAGCGGATAATGAAACTGTTCCTAAATTTAAAGAGGTTTCTGCCCCTAAAAGCGCTGCAAAATTAAAAGCTGTTTCTGAAAATGAAGAATCTATAAATAAGCCAAAAGCCCAAATAGAAAAATCAAAATCAAAATCTGAATCAAAATCAAAATCTGAATCAAAATCAAAATCTGAATCAGAAAAATTAAAATCTGAATCAGAAAATGAAAAAGTAGAATTAGAAAGACAGGTATCTGAACTAACTTCCGGTTTAGAGCAGGCAAACGAGAGGTTAAGTCAAGTAGAAAAAGAAAATGAAGCTACTGATATTCAAAATGAAAAATTAACTAGAGAAATAGAGAGTTTAAAAGAGGACTTAAAAAAATCTAAAAGTGAAATTCAAGAAAAGACAGTTAAACTTGAAAAGAAATCAGATTCTTTAAACCAAGAGAGAGAAAAGTTTAATAAGGCTAAACAGGCTCTTGATTTGCAGACAAAAGAAAAAAATGATGAAATTTTAAATCTTCAGAATACTATTGCTGCATATAGTAAAGAACGTGATATATCGTCAAGTGATTATCAGTTAAAAGTAACTGAGTTAAAGAAAGATCTTAATAAAGCAAAAAAAGAACAATCAGTTGTTTTAAAAAGAATTGATAGATTAGAAGAGGACCATAAGAGCGCCGTTCAATCATTAAATGAAGAATTATCTACTTCTAATGATGATCTAAAAATAAAAGAGTCTTTGATAGAAATACAAAAAGTACAGATTGAGAATTTAGAAAATGATTTAAATAAATCTAATTCTAGTTTAAATGATTCTAATAAGGAGCTTGAAGAGCTTAAAAAAAGCTCTAAAGCTGAACTTAAAGAATTAATTAAGTTAAAAAATGAATTAGAAACAAGAAATACAAAAATAAATGAATTAGAAACAAAAGTTAATGCTTTAACTACAGAGTCAGGTATTCAAACGGATCAGCAGTCAAGTCAAATAGTAACTGATCTAGAAAATCAGATTAATAAATTAAGACAAGAAGCTGGTAAGAACAAAGAGGATATTAAAACTCAAATAGATTCTTTAAAAGCCAAACTTAAAAATCAAAATGAAAAAGTTGATAGTTTAGAAACTGAAAATATTGGATTAAAAGAAAATAATTCAAAATTGTTATTAAATTTAGAGGATCAAAAAAATGAATTGTCTCAAACAATTCGTGATTTAAAAATTTCCGATAATGATAAAGATTCTAAAATTGAAGAATTAGAAAAAACTTTACAAGCTTCTAATAAAAATTTAAATGAAGAAGCAGATTATGCTCAAAGCAAGTTAGAAATAGATGCTTTGAACTTAAGAGTAAAAGAGTTAACAGCCTCTTTAGATAACTCTGAAAGAAGTTTATCTAAATCAAATAATGAAGTACAAGGATTAAATGATGAAGTAGTTAATAAGAACCGCCAAATTGCAGATTTAGAAACAGAATTTGAAGAGCTTTTAAGATTAAATAAAGACTCAGCTCAAAAACTACAAATTGCTGAACAAGCTTCAACTAAGCAAGATAGTTCAATTACATCTTTAAAAGAAAGTTTAACCACTGTTCTTAGAGAGATTGAGCAAAATGACAAACAAAATATAGCTTATAGAGAAAGAATTTATAACTTAGAAATTCAAGCAGAATCTCAAAAAGAAATAATTAAGGAATTAGAATTAAAAGTTAATAAAAATACAAATAGTGATGAAAAAACTTATTATGAACTAGAAAAAGAATATAATAATTTATTAACTCAATACGAAGAATGTCAGATTATTTTGAGTAATAATAGAATACAAAGCGATGAATTAGATAAACATAGAATTCAATTTATTCAATCAGGATTAAATAACCCGGAAATTTTTGAAGAAAATGCACTTACACAAAATAAGATATTTAAGTTTTCACAAGAATCTTTAGCTAATCAAAGAGATGCTATAATTGAAAAAAGAACTATAGTAAAAATTGAATTTGAAAAAATTAGTAAACAATTAGAAGAATTTAATCAAAATAATGACATTAGAGAAGAAAATTTAGTTACTTTAAATGAATTAGAATTTAATCCTAATTTTAATTATGGTAAACTATCTGAAAAAGAAGTTATAGAAAAAAGAGAAGAGTTAGAACTTAAAATTAAACCAGAAGTATTAGCATTAGAAAAACAAAGAAAATTAACTAAAGCTAGTATTGAAAATGAAAGTATTGAATCTATAAAAAATGCTCTGTCTTTAAGTGTTGACTCTTTTAATGAAAGAATTGATGAATTGCATAATAAAAGAAGAAGTTTAATGAAAGAGCTTGGTTATGAGCCAAATTCAAGGTTTTTACCTCCTATTAATTCTTTTGAAAAACAAGCTGAAAATTGCTAATAAACTCTTTATTAAAACCTGCTGAGCAATATGAAAAATAATAGTTCCAGGTTCTAATAAAGTGATCATCAAATCCTAAATCTTTAACTTGCTTAATTTTCTGATTAAACCTCTCTTGCCAGCAATCAAGAGTTTTAGAATATGATTTTGCAATATCTAAATCATCAGTTAGTTCTAGATTAATATCAGAAGTAATTTTTTTTATTTTCTTTAATGATGGTAAACAGCACCCTGGAAATACTTCTAATTGAATCCAATCTGGTTGTTTTAAATATCTATCATACCAATAATCAGGGATACAGATTGCTTGAATAAAAGCAGACCCGCTTGGTTTAAGTAAAGATTTTATTTTATTAAAATATACCTCTAAATAGTTATCACCAACAGCTTCTATCATTTCTATAGATATAGCTTTATCAAATTGTCCCTCTAAGTCTCTATAGTCTTTAAATAAGAGTTCAATTTCTCCTTTTAACTCAGTTTTATTAATTAAATCTGAAAATTGATCAAATTGCTTTTTAGAAATTGTAGTAGTAGTAATTTTTACATTTAATCTTTTGGCAATTTCTAAAGCTAGACCTCCCCAACCACAGCCAATTTCAATAATAGAATCCCCATCTTTAATATTTAATTTATTAATAATAGTATCAATTTTATTAAATTGTGCTTGATCTAATGAGTCGGATTCTTTTAAATAAACCCCAGATGAATATTGTTTTAAAGGATCAAGAAATAAATCAAAGAACCTGTTACTTAAATCATAATGATCGTGAATATTTTTTTTACTTCCTTTTTTTGTATTTGAATGAAGTTTATGAATAAATCTATGTGTTAAATTAGATATTTTATTTAATCTACTTATCCCATCTTCAAAAATTTTCCTATTATCTAAAAATAGTTCTAAAAGATTTTTTAAATTGTCAGTATAAAAAAAGTCTTTTTGGTAAGCTTTTCCAAAACCAACAGCGCCTTTTAGAATTAGCAATTTATAAAATTTATAATTATTTATATAAATATAATTTGCTTCTTTTTTAGAGTCTCCAAATTGGTACTCAGATTTATCACTATGAACTATTATTAAATTAGAATTTTTAATATTTTTTAATATTTTGTGAATAGAATTAATATATTTTCTTTGAATATATGAAGGTTCTTGATATTTTATTGTTCCTTGGCTCATTGGAATAGGCTTAGTGTTAAATTGTAATTTTTTAATGTAATAAAGAATTCCTGCTTGATAAAGAATTCTTAACATAGTTAAACTAGCAGAAAAAGGAAATTTTGCTAGAGTTAAACTTAAGTTTTTATTTGAATAATCTAATAATTCACCTTTAGTATAGCTTTCAAAATGAAGTGTATTATCTTTGTATAAATCTATTTTTATATCAATTTTTGAGTCAGTATTCTTAAATTCAAACTGGTAGTCAAAGTTTAGCTTAAAAAAAGGAGAAACGTGAAAGTCTTTTTCTGTTATAACTTTATTTTTATCTAAAATATAAAGATGCCTTTCTTTAAAGGTATTGTTAATCTCGACAATATTATACTTTAATTTCTCATTTTGGTAACAGAAATAAAAGTTTACAGGATTAAAACTATATCCAAATAAATTTGGAACTGTTAAAAGTGTAATCTTTTCAGCAGTTTCTTTATTAAATTTTAGTAAATATTTATTTACTTTTTCTTTTATTGATTTTTTGGAATCATTTAGATATTGATTTGATTTTATACTTAAAATAGAAAATTTATTATATTTAAATAAAAAACTATTATTTTTTTTACTCTCTAAGTCATCTAAATCAAAATATAGCCAAAATAATTTGTACTTAAAACTATTAACTTTAGGTAAATGCCTAAAATGTCCAACTTCAGATATTAATATTTTATTTCTAGCATTCATTAAGGATTTTATCGGCTATTATGCTTCCTGACTTAAAGCCATCTTCATGAAAGCCATTAAATAAATAGCTTCCGCAGTAATATGTGTTATTAACTCCTTGGGATTCTAAGATATCTTTTTGAAATGTTGGGGTTTTTTCATTAAATAAAGGATGCTGATACGTTTTTTGATATAAAATATTATCTTCATTAATTTTTGGTGGATTTAAACTGACAATATAATCTTTATTTGAATTTATGCCTTGTAAAAGATTAGAATAATAACTGATATAGAGCTCTTGATCATAGTTTTCTATATAATTCCAAGAAGCTCTAGCAGCTATTGGTGGAAGGTGCTTTGAGTCAGTATGAAGAACAGTTTTATTAGTATTATATTTCCAAGAATCAAAAAGTTCTATTTCTTTAGCTGTAGGTTTATGAATCAAATCAAGAACTTGGTTTGCGTGGGTTGCTATAATCACATAATCAAACTTAAGAGATTTGTTATTGTTTTTAATTTTTATTTTTTTTGATCGTTTCTTAATTGTAATGTTAGAGTTTAATATTATTTCACCATTAAATTTTTCTTTAAATTTTGTTAAATAAGAATTACTTCCCCCAACAACTGTTTGCCATTTTGGGCGATCTTTAATCTTTAAAAGTCCGTGATGAAAAAAGAAGTTTAAGAAGGTATAGGCAGGAAATTTTAACATTCTTTCTCTAGAAGTAGACCAGATGGCGGATCCCATTGGTAAAAGATAAGAATCAACAAAAAATTTAGAAAAATTATTAGAATAAACAAATTCTTCTAATGAACTTGTAAATAATTTTTGATTATCAATATTTTCTAAAGCAAGTTTTGAAAATCTTTTAATTTCATAAATGAGTTTATAAAATTGTAAATTAATAATATTTTTTTTATTTGCAAATAAGCCTCTTAGTCCATTTCCGCTATAATAAAAATTAGTTTTTTTATTTAAGTAACTAAAAGACATATTAGTAAATCGTATTTTTACATCTAGCTCTTTAAAGAACTGATGTAGATTTGGATATGTTTGGTCATTTAAGACAATAAAACCAGTATCAATGCCTAATCCGGCATCTTGCCCATCTTTAATAGTAAAAGTATTAGTGTGCCCACCAATTCTATCATTTTTTTCAAAAATACTTACATTGTACTTATCTTGAAGTTTCCAGGCTGCAGAAATTCCAGAAATCCCAGCGCCAATAATTGCAATATTCTTTTTATTCATTTAGTAAATAGGTAATGGCCAACAATCCATTCAGATCCATTTTTGTATCCAAATAATTCGCGGCAAGCTAGGTAAAAAATCTTCCATTTATTATATTCTATTGTTCCATTTTTGTTTGAGTCTTGGTTAAATAATTCAATAATTTCTTTTTTATTTTCTTTAGTTTTTTTATACCAATCATTTGAAGTTAAAGAGTAGTTAGTTCCTGATACTTTCCAGCTTTTTTCTAATTTTAAATTATCGGTACAGTTTGGAAACAAGTCAAAACTAGGCATCATTCCTCCTGTAAAAAAGTTTCTAGCCATCCAGTCATCTTTTGTTTCATCTTCAAAAGGATAGCAAAGGAATTTATGACAAAAAATATGAATAAATATTTTACCTGTATCATTTAGCCAATTAGTTAACTTATTAAAAAGCTCTGGGTAGTTTCTAATATGTTCAAACATTTCAATAGAAATTATTCGATCAAACTTTTTATTAATCTCAAATTCATTAATATTTATAGTTTTAACTGTTATATTTTTTAATCCTCTTTTTTCTGCTTGTAAATTTATATATTCACGCTGAGAGTTAGAATTTGAAATACTTGTAATAGTTGAATTAGGATATTTTTTTGCTAGGTAAAGAGTTAATGAACCCCAGCCGCAACCGAGCTCTAAGATATCTTGGCCGTCTTTAAATTCTCCTCGTTTGCAGTAAAGTTCTAACATATTCTCTTCAGCAGTTGATAGAGAGTCTTTTTTAGAATTATAAAAACTTGAAGAATACTTTAAATGTTTTCCTAAAGTTAATTCATAAAATCTAGCAGGTACTTCATAGTGCTGATCGTTTGCTTGAGTGGTATTGATAGCTAGATTATCAAGTTTTGTTAGCTTTTCTATCTGAAGTTTTAAATAATCAGTTTTATTATTATTATAATAGTTGTTTTCTTTTTTAAGACGTTTTTTTAATAATCTTCTAATTCCATATGAAATTAAAAAATCAGGAATTAATCCTTTTTCTGCATATTTTATAGCGCTCATATTATTTTCTCTTTTTAAACCAAGGTATAATCATACTAGTTGTTTCTATATATTCTTTATAGCCTTTTCTGTTTTTAATTGCAGCCTTCTCAGTAGCAGGGATGCCTGTGAAAGTAATAATAAAAAATAAAATAGTAGCACCGGGGAGGAAAGCTATTATATAATGTTCTGTATTAATTAAATATAAACTATAAGAAAACCAGATTAATATTTCAAAAAAATAATTAGGGTGCCTTGAATAATTCCATAATCCTTGTTTGCAAGTATTTCCTTTGTTTTCTGGGTTGTTTTTAAATTTTTCTAATTGTTTATCTGAAACTGTTACTCCAAAAAATCCTATAAAAAATATAATTATTGCTAAAAAGTCAAAAATTGATAATTCAGTTTTTAAATTCATTATAAAATAAAAACTATAAGTTAAGATTACATCTAATGCTGCTTGAAATAGAAAAAAACCTAAAAACTTTAAATCTAAATTTTTATGATTCCAATAATTTTTTAAAGCAGTATATCTTCTATCTTCAACAGGGTTTTTGTATCTATCTCTATAAATATAGGAGCTTAATCTAACAGTCCAAAGAAGAACTAATACTAAAAGAATAAGTTTTCTTGTGAAAAGTCCATCTGAGATAAAAAAGAAGAAAAGTGTTAAAATTCCTATATTTAGGGTCCAAATCAAGTCAACAATATCTGCTCGTTTAGTTTTCTTATAATCAAGCCACCCTAGAATCATAAAAAAAATTGAAATAAAACAAGAGCTTAGAAGTATTTTAATATTCATAATATACTTATAACCTAAATTACTAATTTTGAAAATGTTTAATAAACAATTGAATTAATTAAATAATTATATTATAAATATATCAGAATTTAATTTGGTTATAAAAATGAAAAAGAGATCATCACTAAAAAGTTTAAAGAAAAGACATCCACAGTGTAAAGTTGTTAAAAGAGGAAAGAAAATCAGAGTTATCTGTAAAGCAAATCCTAGATTTAACGCAGTTCAAGGCTAAGTAAGTTTTTAAATGCCTGAACTTCCTGAAGTTCAAACAGTTTGTGATTATCTTCATCCAAAACTTATAAACAAAACAATATTATCTGTTAATAGTTTTAAACATGCTCCTAACGCGTTAGTTGGAATTGATACTAAAAAACTAGAATCTAAGCTTAAAAATGTAAAAATTACATCAGTTTTTAGACGCGCTAAATATGTAATTTTAGAATTATCAAATAAACATTTTCTAGCTTTCCATCTTAGAATGACAGGGCGTTTAATGTTTGATGTCCTAGAGTCAGAAAGGAAATACCTTAGCTTAGAACTCTTACTTAATGATAATTTAAAATTATATTTTAAAGATGTCAGAAGATTTGGAAAAATTTATTACTTTGATTCTATGGATTATTTAGATTCTAAATTAGGAATAGAACCTTTATCTGATACTTTAACATTTGAGCTATTTTTTAAAATGCTTCAAACAAAAACTAAAAGAATTAAACCACTTTTACTTGATCAAAGTTTTGTAGTTGGAATTGGAAATATTTATGCAGATGAAGTTTTGTATATTTCAAAAATACATCCTACAAGAAAAGCTAATCAAATATCTAAAAAAGAGGCTAGAGTGTTATTAAAAGCTATAAAAGAAACTTTAAGAAAAAGTATTAAATTAAATGGAACAACTTTTATAAACTTTTATTATGAAAGAAATCAAAACGGAGCTGAAAAAAGTGGAGATTTTGCTAAAATGTTAAAAGTATTTGGTAAAAATGGCTTACCTTGCTCTAGAAAAGACTGTAGTTCTATTATTAAAAAAGAGAAAATGTTTTCAAGAGGTACTCATTTTTGTGAAATCTGCCAAGTTTAATTTTTAAATTTTTAAATTTATTATTTTGTAGTTTTAACTAATTATGATAAAAGTTTATTTATGAAAAAATTAATTTTAATAACATTTCTTGTTCCTTTTGGTGTTTTAGCACATCCTGGAGGAATGGATTCAGATAGATGTCATATAAGTAGATTCACTGCTTCTAAACATTGTCATATTAACGGAACAGCCATTGCTACTGATGATCACAAAGCAATAGTTAAATTTAATAAAGAACAAAATGCTATTAAGAAATACTTAAAGAATGGTAATTTAGAAGAAGTTGAGACTATTTATAGTAGCTGGATTCAAAAAATTAGCTACCATAGCTTAGATAAAGTATTAATAATTATTCCTGTAAAAAATAACATGATGATTTTTTCTAATATAACTAATGATATGTGGGAGATGTTAAAAGAGGCACCTAGTAAAGGTAGTTATTATCATCGGTATTTAAAAAATATACAAAAATATCAGTTTTAAGTTAATTCAACTTTTTATGAATTATTAAGATATTTAAGTTATTATTAAAGTTATCAAATCAAAATCATATTGCAAGGAATGTAAAGCTGTAATAAGTGATTATAATAAATATTAGCTATGAGAAGTATTAATCCGTATTTAATTTTTTAGCCATAGTTTTATTAGCCCCGAATTTTTTATCAAACCAAATATCAGTGTAAATTTTAGAAAAATCTTCAAATTTTATTGATCCTAAAAATTGATTATTTTTTGTAAGAGATAGCTCTTTATTAACAGAACCTAAGGTATAAGTATTAGTTTCTTTGATATCTTGATAATAAGAATTAAAACTAGCTAAAGGACCTATAAAAGATTCTTGAAAATTAGGATTTTTCTTTAATAACTTATCTCCTGCATCAATTAAAACATCTTTTTTAAAATCTCTTAGATAATATAAAACTAATGCTCTATTTTCTGGATTACTTTCATCAAAGTAAGATGCAATATAATATAAATCTACTAAATAATATGTAAATTTATGAAAATTGTGATATTTTAATTTTGTATTTGAGATATTTATTTCTTTTGGAAAACAGTATTTATCAAAACAATTAGCATTTAAGTTATTAAAAGAATTAAATTGAGTAAAAATAAAAATGAAAAAATATAAAAAAAGCTTATTTATCTTTAGAAGAGATTTAAGGTTAGAAGATAATACAGCTTTAAATGAGGCAATAAGTTTAAGTGAAGTAGTCATACCTATATTTATATTCGATAATCAGCAGATTAACAATAACTTATACAAATCAGATAATTTAATTCAGTTTATGTTAAATTCTTTAAAAGAATTAAGTGAAAAATTACCCGAATTAAACTTTTACTCTGGTAATGTCAGCCAAGTAATTCAAGAACTAGCTTCTAAAGAGAAAATAGAGGCAGTTTTTTTTAATAGAGATTATTCTCCTTATAGCTTAAAACGAGATTTAGAAATTAAGAAATTAGCTAAAAGTAAAGATTTTGATTGTTTATCCTTTGCAGACGTTCTTTTAAATGAACCTGGCCAGGTTTTAAAAAAAGATAAAAAGCCTTACACCGTTTTTAGCTATTTTTATAAAACTGCTATTAAAAATGAAGTTAAAAAAGTTTCTAGATTAAAAAAAGCTAGTTTTTTAAAACTAAAAAAAACTGATTTAAGTTTATTTTCAAGTAAGATTTTAAATAAAAAGGATTATAATACGAATCTATTATCAAAAGGCGGCAGGATTGAAGCTTTAAAAGTTTTAAAAAATATTAAAAGTATCAAAAACTATACTGATATTAGAGATTTCCCAAGCATAAAAGGAACTTCTATTTTATCTCCTCATTTAAAATTTGGAACTGTTTCAGTTAGAGAAGTCTATTTTAAAATTTATAAAGAGCTTGGTTCGAATCATCCCTTAATTAGGCAGCTTTATTGGAGAGATTTTTTTAGTCATATTAGTTATTTTTTCCCTCACGTTTATAAAAGTAATTTTTATAAAAAATATGATACTGTTAAATGGAAAAAAAATACTAAATTGTTTAATGCTTGGAAAATAGGCAAAACAGGTTTTCCTATTGTTGATGCAGGAATGAGAGAGTTAAATACCACAGGATTTATGCATAATAGAGTTAGAATGGTAGTTGCATCATTTTTAACTAAAGATCTTCATATCAATTGGAAAGAAGGTGAGAGGTATTTTGCTCAAAAATTAGTTGACTATGATATAGCTGTTAATAATGGAAATTGGCAATGGGCAGCAAGTACAGGTTGTGATGCTCAGCCTTATTTTAGAATTTTTAATCCTTGGCTTCAACAAAAAAGATTTGATAAAGATTGTTTGTATATTAAAAAATGGATCCCAGAATTAAATGATTTAACTAATAAAGAGATCCATCATTTATTTGAAAATGATGTTAAAGTTAAAGACTATCCTCAGCCAGTTGTTAATCATAAAATTGAAAAAGAAGTAGCTTTAGAACTTTATAAAATAGGTTTTTCTAAGATAGTCTAAAAAGAGAGTTTTAATATTTTAAATAATTAGGTTTTAATATTTCAAATAATTAGGTTTTGATATTTAAATAATTAAGTTTTGATATTTAAATAAGTTTGATGTTGTTGTTTTTAATATTTTTCCAAAAAGGGATATCCAAACTTAATCCTTTCTCAAATTCTTCTTTCGTATAAACTAAAATATCAATTTCAGGATGGATATTAAGGATATCAATAAATTCAAAGGATCTTGTAATAAAATTTTCGTTAGTTTCTTTAATTAATATCAAATCTATATCTGAATCTTTATTATAGGTATTAGTTGCAATAGAGCCAAAAATATAAGCTGCAAGAACTCTATTTTTTAAAGTTTTAGAAAGCTTAGTTAATATTAAATCAACTCTTTTTTTATCAAGGTCAAATTTTGATTTTAATTTAATAATAACTTGATTACTCATTGATCTTACTTTTAGAAAAATTAAAAATTAATCTAGCGTATTCTAATGCCTCTTTAGCCATTTTTTTAGTAAAAGATTCATAAGGTACGTTGTCATAAATTGCATCCGGGTATCTTGCGGCTAAATAGTATAAATCTAAAACAGCAGCAGCTTCTTCAATATCACCATTAATATTTAATTCAGTTGCTATTTTTTTAATTGAATGCGTCTTTATCATATCAGCACCCTTAAATGGATATAACACTAATATCGCCACCCTATAATTTTATCTATCGCCACCCTATAACAACAACTATCGCCACCCTAATAATTATGTATCAAATCTAAAATTATTTTCCAACAATTTTAGCAGTTAATTTTCTCATAGATTCTCCTTTCATTTGAATTTTAATAGAATCATGTATAATTCTATCCATAATAGCATCAGCAATAGTTGGCTCCCCCAATCTTCCATGCCAAGTATCTGTAGGTAGTTGAGATACAAATATATTAGATTTTTCTCTGTACCTTGAATCAATTAAATCAAGAATAAACCTGCTCTCTTCAATATCAAAATTATCTCTTAGCCATTCATCAAAAATTAAAATATCAAATGATTTCAATTTCTTAATCAAACCTAAATAAGAAGAATTATTTTTAATTTCAATTCTAAACTCTTGAATCAAATCATAAACTTTAAAATACTTAACTTTAAGTGATTTTTTAATCCCAGCATCTCCAATAGCAGAAGCGAGAAAGGATTTACCAGAACCCGTTAATCCAGTAATAATTAAATCATTATAATTATTTACCCAGCCAAATTCAGTTAATTCTAATATCTTAGCTTTATCCAATTTACGCTCTTCTCTAAAATCAACCTCAGATATTGAACTGTTATATTCTAACCCAGACTCTGAATACCTTCGCTTTAGTCGATTACTATCTCTTCGTAAATATTCAGCTTCAATCAATAACTCGAACCTGCTAGAAAAGCTCATATCATGATAACTAGTATCTGAGTCTTGAGCCTCAAATGCACTTAGAAGTCCATTAAGTCTCATAGATTTTAGTTTACTTTTTACTGTTTCTTTCATTTTATTTATTCCTTAATAGTTAAAATTGTTAATTTAATTTGTAATAATCATTACCCCTAATATTTGAGTTATCTTTAATTTCGGTAATTTTGCTTACTACTATTTGATCTTCTTTTAATATGCTCGATATTTCATTTTTTAAATATTTCATATTATAAATATTCTGTTTTATTAAAATAATTACAGCTTGCTCTATCAATTCATTAGAATGTTTTTTATTCATTGAATCTAAAGACATTAGTGATCTTAAAGCTAAGGCTTCATGCTTGGCATTTTTAAAGATATTTTCAACATAATCCAAAGTATTAGTTCCAATACTCCTAGCTAACCCAATAACTTTTTCTCTAGTCCAGTTTTTCATAAAGATATGACTCTCTGGCATATGATCATCAAATGTTGAATATCTGTATTTAGTTTCATTAAACTCAGAATTGTTTAAGATCTTCTTATGAATAGCTATTTGTTCATAAGAATCATAAATTTCTACTGTTTTATCTTTAATACAGACATCAACATATTTACCAATAAACCTATAAGGAACTGAATAATAACAGTTATTTATTTGGATATGATAATCAGGGCTAACTTTTGATTTTTTCCATTCCTTAACTTCATATTCAGAAGCGGGAAGCTTTATCATTTGATCTTTTTCAATTTTATTAAACAGTTCAAATCTTGAAGCATTATACTTTTTCATTACTCTGTCATTAAAATCTTTTAATAATGGTTTAATGGCTAAATTTAACTCCGATAAGTTTTGAAATGTTTTATTTCTAAGAGGTGCCAAGATCTGCTGCTGTATTAATTTTACAGAATTTTCAACTATTGCTTTATCTTGTGGTTTTCTAACTCTAGCAGGAGTAACAATTGTGTTATAATAATTTGCTAATTCATTAAAAGTTTTATTAATTTGTGGCAAATCCTTACTTGCTTTTATGACTGCTGATTTTAAATTATCAGGCACGAGCTTTTCTGGAACTCTTCCAAGGAAACTTAATGCTCGAGCTGTAGAGCTAACAAAATCTCTTACCTTTTGAGAACTCGTAGCTTCAACATAGGTATAATTACTAACTCCCATTGAAGCTACGTATATCTGTGCTTTGAATTCACCATTAATTGTTTTAATTGGAACTGTTAAGCCTGAATAGTCAATAAATAAGGATTCTCCGGCTTTATGGTGCTGCTTCATGCTTATCTTGTTATTTCTTTTATATTCTCGAATTCGACTACAGTAAGCGCTATAACTTATTGGATTGTTTTCAGCTCTAAGGTATTCTTTAAATAAAAGCTGTTTTGTTACTCCTTTTTTTAAAAGTTCTTTTAAAATATATTCATAATCTAAACTTGAGGATTTGAGTTTTCTTCCTTTTGATTTAGATTTAAATATCGAACTAAGTTCTAGTTCGGTCATTTTGGAAAGATCTAGGAAATTCAAGTTCTTAGCCTCAGCCTTTAGCTTGTATTCACGAATTGTACTTCTTGATATTCCTGTAAGTCTTGAAATCTCACTTAGACTTCTCTCGATTATTACTGGTTGGTTTTGATTTGATGAAGAATCAGCACCTGAAACAGTCTCAAGTTGGTTTTCAGATAGTAATTTAAATACTTTTTGTATTTCTAGCATTGGTAGCACCCCTTTAATTAAATGTTTACGTTTAGTCATTTTTAACTCCTTTTAAGTTTGATGTTAAAAATGATTATAAGGGGTGGCGATAGTTATTGTTATACTATGGCGATAATTAAAATTATTACCTGGCGATAGTTTCTGTTATAGGGTGGCGATAGTTATTGTTCTCTCCACTTAAAATAACATAAAGCTTTTAAAGATTTTTCTCCTATTTGCTGAGATATAAAACATACTTGGCTAAAGTGTTTTGAATTAAAGGAGTCTTTACCCCATAAAAGATCATTTTCAGCTTGAAGTATCCATTTTTGCGCCACTGTTCTCATCTCCATATTATACCACCTTGATAAATTATTTGTAAAACACTTTTTAAATCAATGAATTATCAGAAAAGCTATAAAAGGTTTTTTTAGAAAAAATTATATGATCAACAACAGGGATACCGATTAATTCACCAACAGCTACTAATTTTTTAGTAATTATTAAATCTTCTGATGAAGGATCAAGACAGCCGCTTGGGTGGTTATGCGCTAATATTATGCTAGTTGATTTATCTTTTATTGAATTAACAAATACTTCTCTAGGATGAACTTGTGTTGAATTAATCGTACCAATTGAAACTATGTGAGTATTTTTTATTTCAAACGAAGAAGATAAGGAAATAGTAATAAAGTGTTCCTTATCTCTAGAACTAAAATGTTTTAAATGATTATAAACATCAGCTGGTTTTTTTATTTTAGTATTTGTTGATAGGATTCTTTTAGTAAATTCTATTGAAGCTATAATTTGATAAGCCTGAGTTTTTGTAATATTTTTTATTCCTATTAAATCTTTTAATCTAATATTTTGAATATTTATTTTATCTATTTTTTTTAAGATTGTTAATGATAACTGATTTAAAGATTTAAGACTTAAATCTTTATTTGTATGATCATTAGAACTTAATATAGTTTTAATGAGATTTAAATCTGAATAATCTTTAATATCTAAAAGACTGGTTTTATTGGTAAGTATTTTATCTTTTTTATAACCCATATTGGGTTATTCGAGCCTTATTATTTAAGGTTTCTAATAATCTTTTTAATTATTTTTTTAGTTGCTACTTTATTTTTTTGCAGCCTTGCTGGCCTGATGGTTACTATTTCTGAATTAGTCACATTATCAGCGCATCTGTTACTTAAATACATAAATATTGGATTAGAGCTTTTTCTGATTTTTGATTTATAAGTATTAATATTTGAATCTATTTGAACGTATTTATAATTTCCTGATACAGTACTGCTAAAAGCTAAAAAGCTTTGGCAACTTGTATCCATATTATTTGCTTTAATATTTATTTTACCTTTTTTGTTTAATCTAACTTTTAGTTCTAAATTATTTGTATTAGTAGTTGAAGAAGTAGCTGAAACTGAAATGCTCATAGAACCACAATTTTGGCCATAATATGAAAGATAATTATTAATATCAGTATCAGATTTATCTGAAAAATGCTCTGAAGGAGGGTTTGTGATACTTGGGTACATAATGCTTAATTCATTAACATCATGAGGTGCTCCTAGATTATGCCCAATTTCGTGAACAACAGTTACAGCGTTGTTTACTCCATCAATATATCTAGTAATCCCTGAAGCAGCATAAGGGAATCTACAAGCTGTAGATGTGTAAGCAATTCCTGCAGGTGTGTGAGCCATATCTGATGCGGAAAGAATATGGTGAATATCATATGAAGCTAAAGATGGGTCTGTGCTTAATTTAGCGATATAATCGTATAATTGCTGGTGAAGACTGATTGTAGAGCTTAGCTGGTCAGTATAAGTGTTTATTCTTCCAATTACTAATTCTATGCCTAATTGTTTTTTGTATATTAGTTTTACTTCATTGATTATTGAAATAATTTTATAGTTTGAGAAACTTCCAAATTTATTATACCAATCTGAATTTGCATCTATATTTAAATATAGTTTTGGAAGTGGGGTATTTGCTTGAGATGTTTCAGGAGTTAAATCGTGATCATTGTGATTATTACACTTTTTAAGAACTGTTTGTCTTAGTTTTTTAACTTTTCCTTGTTTGCTTCCATCTAAAGGAATTGAAATTGATACGTAAGCGCCTTTATCTCTTTTAGAGTTTCTTGCTATTAGAGATAAATTTAAATATGGGATATTTGAGATATTATGAATAGTTCCTGATATTAGCGAGTCTTGGTTAGTGTTTCTGATTCTTGCATTAAGAGTTAAGATATTTAAAGGATTGTTTGTTGCTATATTTGAAGTAGTAAAAGTTGGGATGATTGTTGGTTTGTTTATTTCTTGGATTTTTAAATTATATCTTCCGTAGCCTGGAATTTTGATATTGAATACTGATTTGATATTTCCTGATACTAGAGTTCCTGTAGCATCTGTTGTTACTATGTTTGCTGGGCTTTCAGAGAAGCTAACTGTGTAAGGGGTGTTTTGGGAGAAAAGGTTTAAATTGATTAGTAAGAAACTTATTAAGATTATTTTTTTCATAGCAGCAGCCTTGTAATGCTTTTACATTTTGCACTAATTAAAATACTTAATCAAATTTATTTTTAATCAATTAATTCTATTACTCAGATTTATAAAATAGCTGTATACTTTTAGTATTATTTTATAATAACTATCTGCTTAATGATTATTTAGAAGCTGTTGCTTGTTTACAAGCATTTAACTTTAAAGAGTATATAAAGTCATTTCCTTGCATTTTACACTTTGAAATAGCTGATTTTGAAGGCCAGCGGAGAGTAAAAATGTATGAAGTGTGTTTTGGAAGTTTTATAGTTGGAAAAATCAGTTTATCTCTATCTACTATAACTTTTAGAGATTTATATTCAGGGTTTTTTAAACGTTTATTATCTTTCATAAGAAAGAGATCTATTAAAAAATGGGTGTTAAGGACTTCTTGAGGTAGGGTTAGAGAGCCTGAGGATTTTTCTGTTGATGTTTGCCAAGCAGGGGATATGAAGTAGCTGAAATTGTTTACATCTTCTGTTTCAGGGATAGTATAGTTTGAGAGTGTGTATTCTAGGGTGTAGTTGTTTTTGGAATCTACAGGGTTTGAATCTAGTCCTTCATATATAAAATAGTCTTGGATTACTAATTTATCGTGTTTGAAGTTTTGATGAACAAAGCCGTTTTTAGTTGATTTTAGGACTTGGTAAGAGTGTAAAGCTGGAGTTGGTTTTACTTTTTTATTTCGGGATTGATAATTTGATGTTTGAAAAAATAAAGGTGTATTTTTTTTAAGGTGAAGGGAGAGGGAGTCGTTAATTGAGATTATTTCTTTTGTTAGTTTTATGGATCTGTTAAAAGAATCTATTTGATCTGAAAATAAGGGGCTTGTGGTTAGGGTTAATAGGAAGATTGTGGTTAGGAGTTTTTTCATAGGTAGTTTTATTAAAATAGTATTTGTGGGGAGCAGTTGTAGCCAGGTAAATTACAAACACTTCCTATTATATAGCGATCACAAGTATTTTCGTTTGTAAAAATATAATCTATAGTAGTCGTAGATGATTCATTCTGATCTAAAGCTAATTTGATATTTGAATCAAATTCCTCTATTATAAAACAAGTGGTTTTTTTCATTTGAATTGAAAAAGCTTTTACTCCAACGATTGAAGCCAAGCAAATTAGTGAAAGTAATATAGCATAAGCTACAAGAGAAGCTCCGGTTTCTTTATTCATGTTTAGCTTTTTTCTATTGTGAAAAAAGGTGTATCATTAGGTCCAAAGCTATTTATAGGAAAACTAAATGAAAAATTCCCCTCTCTAATAAAGTAATTTTCTCTATCATTTTCAGCAACGCCTATTGGATAAACAATTTCTGGATTAGCAGCAGGTCCAACACATCCACATGTCGGGTCTTCTAAGCTCGTTATTTTTTGAACTATTGGAAGATCGCCAGCTTCATATGAAGCAATGCTTGAGTAGCCTTTAATTGCAAGTGATGGTGTTTTAAAATAAAGTGAATTGTCCCATACAACAGATATTGAAGAGCTGTTAAAATTAAAAAATATATTATTAAATTTCATCTCTGTTTTTAAATCTATACAATAAAATACTGACTCTGATGCATATTGAGAAACTATTTGAGGTAGTCCTGAAAGTTCAGATAGCTTTTCTAAAGGATTATAAACAGTGTCTCCTGCAAGTTGAAGAGAAACACCATCAGTTATTTCGTTATTTGACAAATCCGTATTATCTGTTGATAAAAGTAAGTAGTCTGTATCAGCATTAAGTGTATTAAAAGATAAGGTAGGTTTTATTCTTAAAACCTTTCCATCAGGAATTAAAACTTTTTTGTTTCCTAAATAATGAGAAAACCTGAAATTAGATTGAAAGATTTTAGTCGTTGTTCCATCATTTAAAATTTGAGTATCACCAGTATCAGTTATACTAAAATTAGGTTTAGGTATATCTAATCTAAAAGAAAATGGGAGGCCAGCACTTTGAATAGCGTTTGTTCTAAGTTCTGCAACTGAATCACCATAAGTAAATTCTAAATTTAATGCTACTATCTCGTTAGTTGAAATAATTTTTGTTCTATCAGTGAAATCTGTTAAAACAAATTTAAAATTATACTCACTAAAAACTGCATCACCAGCAAATTGAAAATACTCATGATTTCCATAATTAGCATTAAGAGGATTTTGAGCTGCTATATTTTCTCTCCCTAAAGGTAAACCATCAACTCCACTAACTATATTATCCATATTATTATAAATAATAGTATTTCCAGGAGTAGTAGCCTCAGCCTTTTCTAGGCTAAATACTGCACAAAAACTACCTAATGCAAAAAGTGTAGGCATTATGCTATGTTTCGTATAAGATTTAATTTTATCTAAAAGTGTTGGATTTGAATTATTTGAAGTAATTTCTTGATTTTGTATTTCCATAATAAGCTAAGTATACTAAAAAATTAAAACTTAGTAAAAGAAATTTTAATAAAAGAAAAACTCTATAAATAAAAATAATTAGTTAAGAATAAAAAAAGAGAGCTAAAAATAACTTACATCTCATTATTTTAGCCCCCAAAGCTTGCAGTATGTTTATATATAAACCATCGTTCTATTATCAAAATTACTTTACGTTTTAAAAAATAATAATTCATTTAAGAACTAAGCCCCTAATATTACACAACTAAATCTTTATACCTAAAAAAAACATTAAATTAACTTTTCATTTTATTAATATAGTCTAATATAAATTAATGATTAAAACCCACCTAAACTATAGAAATTTACTAGAAACAGCTCTGACAGAACTACTTTCTAAAAAACCCGAAAATATTACAGATATAACTAAAGATTACTCAAATTACACCTTAATTTTTCCTACTGCTAAATCAAAAAGAAGATTTAGTGAAATATTTACTAGAAATACAAGCAGTAGTTTCCCACCAAAAATGATTACTTTATCAAGACTTCCTGAAGAATTTTATAAAGCAGATCAAAAAATAGTTTCAAATTTCCAAATGCAAAGCTTAATAGCTGATTCTATAAAAGAAATTAAAGCAGATGATTTAAAAAAACTTTTTCCAATTTTAGAAAATAATTTAAGTATAAAACTACTTCATAAATATTCAAAAAAACTAATTAACTTATATGCAGAACTCTCTGGGTTTAATAAATCTTTTCAAGATTTAGAAATTTGTTACAAAGATAATTTTCAATATTTAGATTTTAATAAATACGCAGTAATAAATAATATATTTAATATTTACTTAAAAAAACTAAATAAATTAAATTTAACAGATAAATATCAATTAAGAAAAGATAAGCTTATTGAAAATAAACTGGAAACTAAAAACATCTTTTTAATTGGGATTATAGATTTAAATACAGAGCAGTTACAATTTTTAGAACAATCAAAATCAAATATAGATGTTTTTATCAAAGCAGAACAATCTTTAACTAAAGCTTTTACTCCTTTAGGACTGCTAATAAAAAGTTTCTGGAAAGATTTTAATCTTGATATTAAAACAGAACAATTTTTACTATTAGAATCTGATAGAGATATTCCTAAGGCAATAATAAGTTTTTTATCAACTGCTAATGAGGATATTGAAACTAATAATATAGTAATAGGTTCAATAGATAGTACAAATACTAAGTACTTAGATACAAGCTTAGAGCAATATAATTTAAAAACAAGAGTTCCAATTGGTTCAAAATTTACAGCTGGTAGAGTGTACTCAAGTTTAGAACTATTATTTAATTTTTATCAAAGTAAAAAAATTGAAGATTTAATTCTACTTTTAAAACAAAATGATTTAAAAAAGTATTTTCATAAAGATTTAGATAAAGATATAGATTTTTTAAATACTTTATTAAAGTATCAAAATATTCATTTTCAGGAAATCTTTATAAACTTTGTATATGATTCAAGATATCAAGAAGTTCTTGAATTATTAAAAACTAAATTAGATAATTTATTTAAAAACTTAGATTCTTTTAACGATAAAACAAGTTTTGAAACTTTTTCAAATATATCTTTTGAATTTATAAAAGAAATCTTTAAAGATACAGATTTTAAATTAAATAAAGAACTTTTTAATGAAATATCAATTTTTAAAAACTTCATTCTTGATTTTAAAACCAATTTTTCAAACAAAGAACTAATATCATTAAAAGAATTTAGAGAACTACTTTCACTTGAAACTGAAAGCTTATCCTTAGTTCCTTTAGAAGATTCAGAAGCTATTGAAATTTTAGGCTGGCTTGAACTAAACTTAGATGATTCTGAATATAAATTTATTACAGGAATTAATTCTGGAAATTTACCTGAATTTATTTCAAACGATCCATTTATGCCTGAAGCTTTAAGAGATAAATTAGGTATTAGAACTAATAAATTTAGGTACTTAAGAGATAAATATATCCTTTATTCACTAATGCTTGATAAGAAAAACATCTTTTTAAGCTCTAAATACTCTTTGACAGATGAGAAGTTATTTCCAAGTAAATTATTATTTGAAACTAAAAACAAAGAAAAAATGGTTTTAGATTATTTTGAAAATAATACTCAAATCAATTTTATAAACAAAAAAAATGATAAAAAAGTAACAACAGATGATTATTTTAAATTACAAATAGAAGATTTAAATAATATAACTGATATCTCAATAACAGCAATTTCAAGTTTTCTAAAAAACCCTTGGTTGTTTTATTTATCAAGATTTAAAAATCTTTCTGAATTTAAATATAAAGATGAATTAGATGCTCTTGATTATGGAAATTTTATTCATAAAGTACTTGAAGAGTTTTTTAAATCTGATTTTAAAAATGAAATAGACCCAAAGGTGTTTAAAAGAGAATTAAACTTTATAATTGAAAATACTTATGAAGATTACTTTGCTGAAAATGTATCAGTTTTAATTAAGATTCAAAAACTAACAATTATTGAAAGATTAAAATCTCTTGTTTATAATCAAATTAAACTTACAAAAATGGGACAAAAAGTCTTAGCAATAGAAAAAACAATTTCTTATGATTTTAATGTTGATGGACAAATAATAACCGTAAAGGGTAGAATAGATAGAATTGATCAAATTGACAAAGAAACTATCTGCGTAATTGATTTTAAAAGCTCAAAAGATTCTAAAACCCCAGATCAAAAGCATTTAGATAGAAAAAAAGAATGGAAAGACCTGCAACTTCCTTTTTATCAGTTTGTATTAAGTAAAGACCCAGATTATAAAGATAAAATAATAAAAGCAGCTTATTTTAATATTCCAGCTACAGGAGACTCACAGTTTTTATTAGCTAAGTGGGATAATAAATTTTTAGAAAATTTTGAAGATTATATGATTGATATCTTAAGAGAGATTAAAAATTGTAATTTAGCAAAAGAAGACTTTGGAAATATCTATGATTATCTAAATGTTGTCAATAAGAGGGAGCTAAATGCAGTATAAACAATTTGAAATAGTTAAAGCATCAGCTGGTTCTGGAAAAACAACTGAGCTTGTTGGAAGAATAATATTTTTATTAAATCAAGGAGTTAAGCCAACAAGCATTTTAGCTACAACTTTTACAAAAAAAGCAGCATCTGAAATTAAAGAAAGAGTTTTTTCTATTGTCGCTAAATCTGCTACAGATAAAGAATTTAAAGATAAAATTATAAAGCAATATTCTTTAACCAACTATCAGCCTTTAGAGATCTTAAACGGTTTAATAGAAAACCTAGATAGTTTAAGCTTTTTTACTTTAGATAGCTTTTTTAGCCAAATTGCTAAAAGTTTTGTAAATGAAATTGGTTTAGCATTAAACTGGGAGATATTATCTGAAAAAGATAATATTAAGCTTAAAAAAGAGATATTAAATACAATTTTTACTGAATTAGGTGTAGAAAATATTAAATTTCTATTTGAAAGTATTAATTCTGGGCTAAAAGATAGACAAGTTTTTGACTCATTTTCTAAATTAATGTCTGCTGAGTACACAGATACCTTTTTACGATTAAAAAATCCTGATACTTGTTCAATTAAAGTTGAAAATGAAGATTTAAATCAATTGTATGAATTATTTTTTTTAAAATTAAAAGAACTTGATAATATTGAAATTCCTTTAAATAAAGATAAAACAGTTCCAATTCACTGGGAAAAAGAAATTGAAAGAATTAAGAACTTACCTAAAAACTTTCATTATAAATCTTACCTAGAAAAGGGACTTCCATATAAAGTATTAACAAATGATTTTAATTATTCAAGAAAGCCTATAACCGAAAACACTGCAAGAATTATTGCTGTTTTAAATTTACTAGCTATTGATATCGCTAAAATAAATTTAAAAAATCAAACAAAAACATTTAAAGATTTTTCTCAAATTAACCATATTTTAGGTTCAAAATTTAAACTAGAGACAGGTTCTTATTCTTTTTATGATATTAAATATTTTATAAATAATTTTGTTAAAAAAGATTTACTTAATGAAATCTTTTACAGATTAGGTGTTAAGTACGAACATATCTTATTTGATGAATTTCAAGATACATCATTAATTGAGTGGTCAATAATAAAAAACTTTTTAGAAGATATCTTAGATAATGATAATGCAAGTTGTTTTTGTGTTGGAGATGTCAAGCAAAGCATTTATGGCTGGAGAGGAGGGAATCCTGAGATTTTTAATAATATTGAAAATAAATATCAAATATTTGGCAAAGCTAGAGAAAAAGATTTCACGTATCGCTGCAGCAAGGAAGTTGTTAATTTTGTAAATTTAGTATTTAAAAATTTAGGTACGTCTTTAAAAGAAAAACAAGGAATTGCCTTTAAAAACTGGAAAAATAACTTTAAAGAGCACATAACTCACAATCAAGAGCTTGGTTATGTGAAGTATCAAGAAATTGATTCAGATCAAGACTTAGAAGTGTTTTTAAAAATTTATCAAGATATTATCACTATTGATAAAAAATACCCAAATCATAAAATTGGAATTTTAGTTCATACTAATAAATACTTAAAAGATTTAAGCTTATTTTTAAAATCAAAAGGCTTATCTGTTAGTGAAGAGGGTAAGAAAAGTATTGATGATTATTTGAGTATCTGCCTTTTAAAATCAATTTTAAAAGTTATAGATAACGATTTAGACTCTTTAGCAGTTTGGCACTTAGAATCGGTAAAATTATATCAACTTTTTGATTTAAAAAATGTATCTCAGCTTAGGGAATATTTTAGAAGATATTATTATAAAAATGGGTTTATAAAGTTTTTTAGTTTACTTGTTTCAAAACTCAAAGATAAAATAACTTTAATAGAGCTTGAAATTCTTGATCGAGTGAAAATAAGCTTTTTTAATACAAATGTTCATCTTGAATCAATAACTGATATTTTAAATAAAATAGATAATTTATCATTTGAAGACCCGGGGAGTAGTAATATTAGCATTATGACTATTCATTCAAGTAAAGGGCTAGAGTTTGATACAGTATTTTTACCTCAAATGAGTAAAGCTTATTATATGTCTAATAGCTTTAGAAACTTTTTAGCTGATTTTGATCCTGATGATAATGTTAATGAGCTATTTTTTGGAGCTAGTCAATTAATGGAAGAGTTTATTCCTCAAATTGAAAAACTTTCTATTAAAAAAGAAATTGATTTAATGATAGAAGCTTTATCTGTAATCTATGTAGCTTTAACTAGAGCAAAACTTAATTTATTTATATATTCAAATAAGAAAAAAAGTAATCAAAATAATTTTATTAAAGGTTTAAAATTAATTGTAAGTGATAAATATGAACAAGGTGAATTTACTCATATTAATGAAGTAAAAAATATTAAAGAATTCAACTTAGAAATTAAGGATTTAACCCTTATTAAGTCAAGCTTTGTTAGAGGCTCTTTAGGAGACTCAGGAAAAGGCGAAATAAATACAGAGTATTTATTTAATTTAAATAATCAATCATCATTAAAAGGTGAGGTTATTCATTTGTTCTTTGAATCAATTGATTGGATTTTAGAATATAAATTTAATAAAGATTTTTTAATAGATTTAGTTAAAGCTAAAAATTTAAGTATTGATGATCAAGATCTTGCTAAAATTATTAAAAGCTTTAAGTACTATTTAAATAAAGACTTTATTAAAGAGTTATTTATAAAAAGATCTGAAAATATATCACTATTTAAAGAAAAAAGATTTTTAATAGAAAAAGATGCTAAAGTAATTACTGGTATAATTGATAGACTTGAAATTGAGAAAGATGAAAATCAAGTAATTAAAAACATTAGAATTATAGATTTTAAATCTGATTATTATGATAAAACTATTAATAGAGAGCTTTGGTTAGAAACCAAAATAGAAAATTATCGATTGCAAATGGAAAATTATAAATATGCAATGTCAAAACTTTTTGATATCAGTTTAGACAAAATAAATTGTTATTTAGTATTTTTAAATTTAGAAGAAACAGTTTTATTTAAGTAAAAAATTATGGAAGTTATAGATTATAAACAATTATCAAAAGATGCTTTAAAAGGCGTAATTAGCGATTTTATTCTAAGAGAGGGTACTGATTATGGCTATGAAACTACTTTTGAAGATAAAATTGCAATGGTTGTAAAGCAACTTGAATCAAGCAAAGCATTTGTTGTTTTTAACGATGAAGATGAAACAGTTAGTATATTAACTAAAAATGAATTAACTAAAATAGAGGATATAAATCCAGGGGATAATAGCAGCAAGTAAGTAAATTATTGATAATACCTTAATTAAGTTTTTAACTTGTCTACTTCTTTTAGCTAAAACAGTTAAAATTCCAACAACTAAAATTGCTATTCCTTTAACAATTAACAAAGCTTTGTCTTGACCAAAACGCTCCATTAAATATCTTAAAAAGTGATTACCTTCAGCAAGAGTTCCAAATCGATCAACACCTTTAGCTGTTAAATAATAATCAGCAACATTTAAAGAAACTAAGAATAATCCTAAAAATAAAAAAGCCCAGGAGGGGTATTCAAATTCAATTTCAATAGCTGACTTTTTAGGTAGTTTAATATTAATAGAAGTCGATTTTTTGGAATTAGTATTTAGACTTTGATCTTTTGATTTTGCACCTAAAGAATTTAATTTAATTTTAAAAACCTTTTTAATTTTTTTTTCTAGTTCATTTTTGTCTACAGTTATAGGAATTTCTGTAATCGTAGTATCATCTTTTAAAATAGTATATTTTGACATCAAATTTTCATAAATTGATTCTTTATGAACGCTAGTATTTTGTTCTTGAATTAAATTTATTACTTGATTCATATCAGAAACCCTATTTTTAGGCTCTTTTTCAAGTAGTTTCATAATTAAATCATTAAGCCAATTAGGGATATTAGGATTTAAACTTATTGGTTCTTTTGGTATTTCTTTTAAATGTTTATTGATTTGATCAAGAGTATTTTCTGCTTCAAATGGGGAGACTTTAGTTGTTATTTCATATAAAATTACTCCTAAACTATAATAATCAGAAAATTTAGTAATCTTTTTCCCTTTCCAAACTTCAGGCGAAATATAATCATAAGATCCTAATCTAATATTCTGGTCAGTTTGTTTTGATGATTTAACTTTTACAATTCCAAGATCAATAATTTTAATTTTATTATCTGCATTTATAATAATATTTGATGGTTTTAAATCTCTATGGATAACACTTGTATTATGAATTGCTTTTAAGCCTTCACATATTTGCAGGGTAAAACTTAATATTTGATCTAAGTTGTATTCAGAGTTTAGATAATAGTCTTCAAGAGTGGTTCCTTGAATGTATTCCATTACATAATAAAAAATCCCTTTATCAAATCCAAAATCTAAAATATCACAAACATTGGGATGATTAATATTAATCATTGTCTGTATTTCTTTTTTAAATCTTGTTACATAGTTCTCATCAGTAGAATACTCTTTATGTAATATTTTAAGACCTACTATTTTATCGGTTTTAATTTCTTTTGCTTTAAGAATTAGTCCCATACCACCAGCAGCGATTTGGTCAATAATTCTGTATTTTAAATCAATGATTTTATTAGAATCAAAGCTATAAGTATTAATCTGAGTCATTTTATATTAAATCGGCATATGGCGTTTTAAATATAAGCTAAAATCAAAAAATTATTAAGTTAAATAACAACAATACTAAAAATAGTTTGATTATCTATCGTTTATAAAGGAAAATGAGATGTATTTAGATTTTAAAATGGATAATTCAAAAAATAAACTTATTATTATTGGCGGTTCAAATGGTGCTGGTAAAACAACTTTTGCTAAATATTTAAAAAAAAATAATTTTTTAGACATTTTTGTAAATGCTGATCAAGTTGCTGTTGGCTTAGGCTCACACGAGCTTTCAGATATTACAGCAGGAAAGGTAGTTTTAAAAAGAATTAATGGTTATTTAAATTCTAATGAAAATTTTTCCATAGAAACCACTCTTTCAGGAAGAAAATGGATTAAATTAATAAAACAAGCTAAAGAAAATAATTATGAAATTATCTGTTATTATATTTTCTTAGAATCAAAGGAGTTGGCCATAAACAGAGTTAAAAATAGAGTTTTAAGGGGAGGGCATAATATTAGTGAAGATGTTATTATTAGAAGATATAAACGATCTATTGATAATTTTAAAAATCTATATAAAGATTTAGTTGATCATTATTTAATTTTTAATAATACGCATACTTTTTGCAAAATAATTAATGCTAAAAATTATGAAAGAGATATAGTTTTAAATAATAAACAAAATAAATTTTTTTGGAGTATATAAAATGAGCTGGGTTAAAACCTTAAGAAAAAGAGGCGTTGAGTTTTGGGATCCTAAAATTTGGGATTTACTTGAAGATTTAGAAAATATGCCTGAAGATTTAGCAAGGGAAGATAGGGAAGCAAAAGAATATGATGAATTTGTAGATTCTGTATTTGCTGAAGCGGTAAGAATTGCTGGAATTAAACCAATGATTTAAGATTCAATATAAAAATGTGTAAATATAATTTTAATAAAAAATGTGTAAGTACAATTTTAATAAAAAATGTGTAAGTACAATTTTAATAAAAAATGTGTAAGTACAATTTTAATAAAAAATGTGTAAATACAATTTTAATAAAAAATGTGTAAATATAATTTTAAATAAAAAATGAGTAAGAACAAAATGTTCTCACTCATAAAAAAAAAGTTAACTTGCAGTTTTTGCTTTTTTCTTAGGTTCTATTTCAGATACTACTTTTAATTTCTTTTTAGGGGTTTTAGCTTCTGCTATTCCTAAAGTTTCTAAAACTAATTGTTTGATTTCAGCTCTTATCTCAGGATTTTCTTTAAAAAAGTTTTTAACTCCTTCTCTACCTTGCCCTAATTTAGTGCCTTTATAAGCATACCAAGCACCAGCTTTATCAACTATTCCGTGTTCAACACCTAAATCAATGATCTCTCCATCTTGGCTAATACCTTCATTGAAAATAATATCAAATTCAGCTTGTTTAAATGGTGGAGCTACTTTGTTCTTAACAACTTTAACTCTAGTTTTATTTCCTGTAATTTCAGTACTGTCTTTAATTGAGCCAGTTCTTCTGATATCAAGTCTAACACTACAGTAAAACTTTAGTGCATTTCCTCCAGAAGTAGTTTCAGGAGAACCAAACATAACACCAATTTTCATTCTTATTTGGTTAATAAAAACAATTGTTGTGTTTGTTCTTGCAGTTATTGCTGTTAATTTTCTTAAAGCTTTACTCATTAATCTAGCTTGCATACCAGGTTGAAGAGAACCCATCTCCCCATCAATTTCAGCTTTAGGAACTAAGGCTGCTACTGAATCAATAATAACTAAATCAACAGAATTTGACATTATTAAAGCTTCTGTAACTTCTAATGCTTGTTCTCCGCAATCTGGTTGAGATACAAGTAATTTTGAAGTATCAACTCCTAGTCTTTTTGCATATTGAACATCTAAAGCGTGTTCAGCATCAATAAAGACAACTGTTCCGCCTTGTTTTTGTACCTCTGCTGCCATATGTAGTGTAAGAGTTGTTTTTCCAGATGATTCTGGTCCATAAATTTCACAAATTCTCCCTTTTGGTATCCCACCAATTCCAAGAGCTATATCTAATCCTAAACTACCAGTTGAAAAACTACCAATTTTCTCTGTAGGACCATTACCTAAATTCATAATAGTACCTTTGCCATATTTTTTCTCAATTGCGCTAATTGCATTTGAAATACTTGTCTTATCTGTTGTCATTTTTTTCTCCTAAATAAAAATTATGTTTAATGTACTTGCCTAATAACGCCAATTAGTTTTCCTTGTATAGTTACATTCTCAACTACAATAGGTTCCATTGTGCTATTAGCTGGTATTAACATTATCTTACCAGTTTTTAATCTGCGATATCTTTTAAGTGTTGCGGTATTATCATCAAGAAGTCCAACAATAATTTGTTCATTGTCAGCTGTATCTTGTTTTTGAATTACAACAATGTCTCCATCACAAATATGTTCTTCAATCATTGAGTTTCCACTTACTTCTAAACAATAAACTTCACCTTTGTTTTGAATCATAGCTGAAGGGATATCAATCATCTCCGGTGTTTCTATAGCATCAATAGGTTCTCCTGCAGCAATAAGTCCAACTAGTGGAACTGCTGTAGGCCCGAGTTCGATGTTACTAATTTCATTAATAGTAATTAAACCATCTGCTTCTCTTACTATAAATCCTTTTTGAACTAATCTTTCTAAATGAAAGTGAGCAGTTGATGCGGATTTAACACCAATGTGTTCAGCTATCTTTTTCAATGAAGGAGCATAGCTGTATTCAGCTATAAACTTTCTTAAAAAATCAAGCGTTTTCCTTTGAACAGGTGCTAGAGTACTTGTTTTATATATGTTATTTTCTTGCATAAGCCTTTTCTTTATGTCTACCATTATGTTATATAGAAAATATATAGAAACTGCAATAGGAAATATATGGAAATTACAAAACATTTTACAGCTACAGTATTAATTATCAATGAAAACAAGTGTTTACTTCATTTTCATAAAAAATTAAATATTTGGCTACCAGTAGGAGGGCATATAGAAAGAGATGAGCTTCCAACTGTTGCGGCTCTAAGAGAAGTAAAAGAAGAAGCTGGTTTAGATGTTAAACTGTTATCTTTAAATGATAATTTACATAAATCTAAAAATGTTCAGGAATTAGTTAGGCCAGAACATATTTTTTTGGAAGATATTAATCCATTTCATCAACATATTGATTTTGTTTATTATGCAAAAGTAAATACTTTTGATATCCCAAAATCAGCTTCAGAGTATGATACATTAAAATGGTTTGATTTAGATGAACTTGAGCAAACAGAAAATATGCCAGAAGATATGAAATATATATTTCAAAGAGCTTTGAAACTATATGGAGAAAAATGATTTATATTATTAGTAGCTGTTTGTTAAGTTTAATATTTTTATTTTTTTTAATTTTATCAAGGTTTAAAATTGTAAAATTAATTAGTCAAAAAAAATCTGAAATTTCTATTTTAAAAGAAAAATGTAATTTTATTTCAAATCAATTTACTGAACAAAAAGAACTAAATAATTTACTTACTAAAGATTTAAATGATTTAGATAATATAAAAGATAGTCTAAATAATAAACTTTCAAGCGTTCAAGCAACTCTTATATCTGAGAGAAAAAGTAATTCTGAAAAACTTCAGTTATTAGAAATATCTAAACAAAATTTATCTAAAGAAATAAAATCTTTATCAAATGAAGCTTTAACAAGTAACAATTCTAATTTTTTAGAGCTTGCAAAAACAGTTTTTGATGAGAAAGAAAGTTCAATAGCAGAGTCTTTAAAACCTTTAAAAAGTACAATTTTAGAACTTGATAAAAAAATATTTGAGGTTGAAAAAAATCGTTCACAATCTTTTGGCCAATTAAATCAGCAATTAAATAATTTAAATACTTTACAATCTGAATTAAGAAATCAAACAACAAATCTTGTTACTGCTTTAAGAAAACCACATGTTAGAGGGCGTTGGGGGGAGATTCAATTAAAAAGAGTAATCGAGCTTGCAGGGATGTTAAATTATTGTGATTTTATAGAACAAAAATCAATTGATGCTGAAAACAAATTTATACCAGATGTTGTAGTTAAGCTTCCAAATAATAAACAAATTATAATAGATGCTAAGACTCCTTTATCTGCATTTTTAGATGCAGTTGAAGAAACTGATGAAGATAAAAAAGCATTATTTTTAAATAAACACGCCAAGCAGCTTCGAGATCATATAGTAAGTCTTTCTAAAAAATCCTACTGGGCACAGTTTGAAAATTCTCCTGAGTTTGTAGTTTTATTTATCCCTGGGGATTCTTTTTATTCTCTAGCTTTAGAAAAAGATCCAAGCCTTTTAGAATTTGGTGCTGAGCAAAAAGTAATTTTATCAACTCCTGCAAACTTAATTGCATTATTAAAAGCAGTTTCTTTTGGCTGGAAACAAAATGATATATCAGAAAATACTTTAAAGTTAGCAAAAAATTCTAAAGATTTATATAAAAGATTATTTAACTTTTCAAAACATTTATCAGATATTCAAGTTGGTTTAGAAAAAAGCTCAAATGCTTATAATAAAGCAGTTAGCTCATTTGAAGCTCGGGTTCTGCCAAGCGCTAGAAATTTAGAAAAGATTTCTAATTTTGCTGATAAAGATCTTATTAAAGAACAAAAAAGTATTAATATCGCTTTTAAAGAAGTTAATAATAATAAAAAAAATTAAGCTACTTTTTTTAGCTTATTAATTTTGTAATTATTTCCAGTATACTCATTATAAAACTTACATAAGCTTTTTCTTAATACTATTCTAGCTCTATGAAGTCTTGATTTTACAGTTGGTAGGGTAATATTTAATTGTTTTGCAATTGCTTTATTTGTTAAACCATCAACATCTTTTAATACAAAAATTGCTTTATAATTTAGCGGTAAGTTATCAATTGCTTCTTGAAGCGTTGATCTTAAATCAGCACAAACTTCAGCATAGTTATATTTTTTTGAGTTATTAAAACTATAATTACTATCATCGCAATTATAAAAGTTATCGATATATGAAACAGCAGCATGTTTTTTTCTTTTTCTTAAAAGCATAAAAGCAGTATTAACTGTTATTCTATAAAACCAAGAAGAAAATGCTGAATCTTGTTTAAAAGTATTAATTTTAAGAAAAACTTTAGTAAAAACATCTTGAACTACTTCTTGAGCGTCTTCATTATTTTTAGTTAGTTTTAAACTAAGATGAAACGCCTTGTCGCTATATCTACTTATTAATTCATTAATAACTAGAGTGTTTCCATCTTTTAATCTTGTTACTAGTTCTAGGTCAGTCAGTTTATTTAGCATAATTATTTCCTTTGTAAAAATCTTGTATTAATAATTTCAAAAAATGATTGTTTATTTGTCACAGTTTTGTAAAATAGAAAAAGATATATTAAAAAGGATATAAATGTCTGAAAATATTAGAGAAATAACTTGTATAAAATACAAAGAAAATCTTCCTGGGTTAGAAAAATTACCATTTCCAGGAGATGTAGGAGAAAAAATATTTAATTTGGTATCAAAAAAAGCTTGGCTTGAATGGCAAGAAGATATGCAGATTAAGGTAATTAATGAATATCGTTTAAATTTAGGCTCAAAAGAAGATTATGAGTTCTTAGTTAAACAAATGCTTGCTTTCTTAAGTTTAAGTGATGAAAAAGTTATGGAAGTAGAAAATCCTGATAGGGGTAAGTAAAAAGATTGATCAAATTTTTAAATTAAAAACCTCTTGTAAGCTGCAAACAAGTAAATATTAATATTTGCTTGTTTGCAGCTTTACAGAACCAAATTGATAAAAACCTAAAATAAAACCTAATTTTTTAAAAATTTGATCAAAACTAAAATTATAAGTTAATTAGACTCAAAATTATTAGTTCAACTTTAAACTTATATATATGATGCCGATTAAAAAAAAAGGTTTCAGATTTAGATATTAAATTATTGATTACTTTGAATTTCTTCTTGAATTCTAATCATTTCTCCCTTAAAAACAGGTTTTGAAGATTTGGCTTTATTTAAGGTTTCTAAGTTAATTGTTCTAGATTTAAAAAGCTGATTAGCATTAACTGGTTTTAGGTACTGCTCTCTTAAAAAAGAATTCTCTTGAGTATTGCTAGTAAAACTTACTTCACTAAAAGCATCAGCATCTACAAGGTTGCTATAATAACTTTTAGTTTCTAGTTTTAAAGTATTATCTTTGATTTGAATTTGATATTTAGTAATTGATCCATTTTTAGGAGTTTGCTTAAAACCGAGATCAACTTGATCTTGATTCCAGTTTTCAAGCAAGGCGGATAAAATTAAAATAAATTCCCCGTGAGATGAGATTAAAAACTCTTTTTTTGAATCTGTTTGTAATAAATAGTTTTCAAAATTATTAGCTCTTTGAGTTATACTTTCATATTGTTCTACCCCTGATGGATTAAATATAGAAGCTGATTCAAATCTTTGAGAAAGTTCTTTATCTCTTGTATTTTTATCTTTTAATTCAAATTTTTTATAAGATCTTTCACGTAAGTCCTTAGCTATTTTAATTTTTAGATTTTGAGCTGTTAAAGAGCTGCTTTTTTCAGATAAAAGAGTACTTAGAATAATTGCTAGAGTATGTTTTGATCTTATAAAAGGAGAACAAAGAATTTCAAGGTTCTCTAAATTAAGATTTTCATTTATTAAAACTTGAGCTGTATTTTGAGCTCTAGTTACTCCTAAGTCAGTTAGTTGGATTTGAGCATCTGAATTAGCTAATCTTTCTCTATCTTTAAAAGGTAAGTCAATATTTGATTTTCTTAATAGGTTGTTAATTAAATTTTGTTCAGATTCTTCGTGTCTTACTAAATATAGTGTTATTAAGCTCATAATTTGATATTGTCTATAATATATATTTTTTTATCATATAAAAATATGTAATAATTTTTAAATTAATGCTAACTTATTAACAAAACTAAATTTAAATTTATGACAGAAATTATTAAAATACATGGTAATACAGAATTAAAAGGAAATTATAGAGTGGATGGTGCTAAAAATGCAGTTTTGCCCATTTTAGTTTCATCAATCTTAACCCCAGAACCTTTAACTTTTTACAATGTTCCAAATATTTCTGATGTTGGTTATACCCTAAGTCTACTAAAACACTTAGGCGCTGATTGTTCTTTTAACTCAGGATGCGTAAATATCTCAATGAGAAAGCTTATCTCAACAAAAACTGACTATGACTTAGTTAGAGCTTATAGAGCATCATTTTTAATTTTAGGACCTCTTTTGGTAAGAGGAAGAGAGGCATCAATTCCACTTCCAGGAGGTGACAGAATCGGAGCTAGGCCTGTTGATTTTCATTTACAAGCATTAACTAAAATGGGTGCAAGTATTAATATTGAACACGGAGTAGTAAAAGCTACAGCAAAGTATGGATTAAAACCTGCTGAAATTGATTTTGCTTTTCCATCAGTTGGAGCAACAGAGCATATTCTGTTAACTGCTGCCGCAATTAAAGGAACAACTGTTATAAATAACGCAGCAAGAGAGCCTGAAATAGTTGAGCTTTGCGAGCTATTAAATTTAATGGGAGCTCAAATATCAGGAGCTGGAAGGTCTTCAATTGTAATTGATGGAAATCCTGATCTTAAAGGAGTTGAGCATAAATTAATTGGAGATAGAATAGAAGCAGCTACAGCTGTTCTTTCAGCAATTACTACTAAAGGAGATATAAATGTATCAGGATTTAATCCTAAACATTTTGGACAGTTTTTAGATATTTTATTTGAGTTAGGGCTGGACTTAGAAGTTGGAGAAAATAATTTACATGTAAAATATACGGATAATCTTAAAAGTATTTCCGTAGAAACGGGTCCATTTCCAAAATTTGCAACTGATATTCAACCGCTTTTAATGTCTGCTTTAACAACAGTTCCAGGAACTTCAACAATTGTAGAAAAAATATTTGAAGGGCGTTTTGGGCATGTACAAGAGTTTTGTAGAATGGGTGCTGATATAAAAGTAAAAGGAAGTAATGCTCTAATTACAGGAGTTGATAAATTATCTGGTGCTGAAGTTGATGGTTTAGATATCAGGTCTGCAGCAGCAATTGCAATTGCTGCTTTCGGGGCTTCTGGAAATACTTATTTAAATGATACTAATCATTTAAGAAGAGGGTATAGTTCTTTTGAATATAAATATAGAAATCTTGGAGCTGTAATGGATAATTATATTGTTCAACCAAGATATGAAGATGTTTTAAAATCTATAAATAGCTAAAATGAAAAGACAACTTGCATTAAATTTATTATCAAAAAATGTATATAATCCTGATAATTTTATTTTTCATAGCGGAATAGGGATTAGTAAGGATTCATTAAACTCTTTTTTAGAAAATTTAAAATTTAATGTTTTTAATATTAAATCAAATCCTCGTTTTGGTAAAACCTATTTTGGGGTTTATTTAGTAGATTTATTTTTAAAAAACAATATAAATGCAAGATTTCTAACATTAGATTCACTGCTTCGAGATCCAAATTTATTTAATAAGATTAATTCTGAGATTTTAATAATTGATGATATCGATTTATCTTTAAATTCAGATTCTAACGATGTTAGAAGATTGTTTGTTTCGATTTATGATCATTATAAAACTAATGATTTGCCGATTTTTTTATTATCAACTCTTGATTATGATTTTTTTAAGTGTGATGAACATATTAAAAGTAGGATTTGCTCTGGAATTGAGATATTAATAGATAAACCTAATCAAGAGGAACTTGTAAGTATTTTTAAATATTTATTAAAACAAAGAGGTTTAGTTTTATCTCCTAAGAAAATAAAATATGCTATGACAAGAATTGGAACTTCAATTTTAGAAGTCGAAGAATATATTGACCGCTTAGAGTATTTAAAAAAAGAAACAGGTGCAAAATTAAAATATAACTTTTTAGAAGATGCAGTATAAACAAGAAGAAAAATTTCAAATAAGTGCTTTTTATTTTTTTACAGAATTAACTGATTCTGAATTAAATAATATTAAAGTTAAATTAGAAGAATTTGCTTTGGATAACAATTTATTTGGATTGATTATAATAGCTAATGAAGGAATAAACGGGACTTGTTGTATCTTAAAAGAAAATTCTAATAAATTTAAAGAATTCTTAACTTCTTTAAATCTAGCTTTTCTTAATATTAATTTTAAAGATAGCTTTTCAAGTTTTAACACTTTTAAAAGATTTAAAATAAAAGTAAGAGATGAAATTGTTACTTTGGAAAGAAAAGATATTATTCCAAAAGGAGCTAATAACCATTTAGAACCAAAAGAGTGGGATGAATTTCTTGAAAATGAGAATGATTATATCTTAATAGATACAAGAAATACTTATGAAACAAAACTTGGGATGTTTGAAAATGCAATTGATCCTGGGATGGATAATTTTACTGAATTTAAAAAATATGTTGAAAAATTAAATCAGCCAAAAGATAAAAAAGTACTAATGTATTGTACTGGCGGGATTAGATGCGAAAAAGCAAGTTATCAGATGCAAGAAGCTGGGTATAAAAATGTTTATCAATTAAATGGCGGGATATTAAAATATTTAGAAGAATTTCCTAATAAAAAATTTAATGGAGAATGTTTTGTTTTTGATCATAGAGTAGCTGTTGATCAAGAATTAAAGCCATCGAAAATATTTAAACTTTGCCCTCATACAGGGAATCCTGCTTCTTTAGAAATTATTTGTAAAAATTGTGATAAAAAGGCTGTTGTTGATAAAAATGCTAAATTTGAATATCAACTAAATTCTTGTTCTAAAAATTGTGCCTATCATTTAAAAAAATCTTATTAATTAAATATATTGGTAAGCTGATAAAATTATTAGAAACTCCAAAATTTCTTAAAGAAATTTTAATAGCTTTTTCTGGTTTATAATTTTTTATGTATTTATTAAAACTTGCAGATTTTTGTGATTTTCTAGAAGCTTTCACCTCAATAGGGATTAATTTATTATTTATATAGGATAAAAACTCAATTTGATTATTCTTATCTTTCCACATTAATAGTTCTTGATTTTGATATTTATATAGTTCCTGAGCCACAAAGTTTTCTGCAATAGCGCCTTTTGAAATGTTTAACTTATTGTTTATAAGATCATAAAAACTAATATTTAAAAAAGCATTTAAAATCCCTACATCAAAATAAAAGCATTTAAAGGCATTTTTTGTTTCATTATTATATGAAAATATTTCATCGGGTTTTGAGATTTGAAAGGTTCGAATTATTAACCCAGAATTATAAAGGTATTCAAATAGGTTAGCAAGATTTCTATATTCTGCATTTTTCCCAAGACTTTTAAATTTAAATTTACTAACTGGTGAGTCTTTATGTATGTCTCTATTTAATTCTTTTGCAATAGTTTGAAATGTATAATGTAATTTTGTACTGATGCTATTAGATATATATTTTAATTCTTTAAATTTTAAAAAATCATTTGTATATCCTTTTATTAAGGATTTTTGAATATTTCTTACATTTTTAATTGCTAAGATTTTATTTTTTTCAAAAATAAATGTTTTTACTGCTTCTGGCATACCCCCAACAAAAAGATACTCTGAATAATGTTCTAAAAATTTATTATGAAGATCTGAATCTATTGTTGTGATATCTTTAATATTTGTAACTTTATTAATGTATTCATAAAGCTTTAAGTTTCTATTTTGTAAAAATTCATCAAAACTTAAGGGGGTGATTTTTAACTCTGTTGTACATCCTATCGGAATTTCGAAATCTTTTTTAGAATTTTTTATCATTAATTTAAGATAACTTCCTGTTGCAATGACAGGCAATTTTAAATCTTCTTTAAATGATTTAAGACTTGAATATGCTTTTGGGCAGCTTTGTATTTCATCTAAGATTAAAATACTATTTTCAGGATTTATTTCAGTATTTAAATATATTTCTAGTTTTTCAATTATTCTTGTCGCTAAGGAAGTACTATTAAAGATATTATGAAAATTATTATTTTCATCTTTCCAGAAATTAATTTTTACAATTTTTCGATTAGTTTTTTTTGCAAAATCTTCTGCTAAAGTTGATTTTCCAACTTGACCAGCACCAAACAAAACTAAAGGGGTGTTTCTTAAATTGCTATTATACCAGTCATCTATTTGCCTGATATCATTACGAATAAGTTTCATATCTATATTTTATCGTAAAAAAACGGTTTTTTCTATAGTTTTTGTCGTAAAAAACCGGTTTTTAATAAAAAATGCATATTCTCCTTTAATATTAGTATATTACAATAAGGATTTATTAAAAATATAGTAAGTTTCATAGTTAAAGGTTAAAGTAAAAATATTATGAGTGAAATTTTTCTATCTAAAATTAATTGGGGAGATGTTAAAAATCATATTGATAATTTAATTCCTGTTAGCGGAGGATATACAAATGCTCATAGAGGAATTATTTCAATATCTGGGAAAAATTATTTTGTTAAAAAGGGAGTTGATCAAGAAACTTGTGATTCAATAAGAAAAGAAATTGATAACTATAAGTTTTTAGAAACTAAACAATTTCCTTATATCCCTAAATTTTATTGTTCAGCTTCTGATCAAATAGGTTTTTTAATAGAGTATTTTGCACAAGAAGATGGTTGGGATTTTCAATCTAATTGGACAAAAAATAGATTAGATAAAACATTAGATGCAATGGATAAATTAGCTGCTATTGAACTAACTAAAGAAGAAACTAAAAGTTATAATTATAATTCACTAAAAGATGAAAATGGTTGGGTGTTGTTATTTAAAGATCCTATTTCATTAGAAGCATTAGATTTAAAATTAAAGATAGAGAACGTTAAAAATTTAGAATTGATTGAGAATTTTAATCTTTACTATTCTTTGATGAAAGATATAAATTTTCCAAATAATTCATTAGTTCATTATGATATTAGAGCAGATAACTGTGCCTGGTCAGAGAAAAAACAAGAAGTTAGAATTGTTGACTGGAATTTTCTAGAATTAGGAAACAAGAATGTAGATTTAGCGTCCCTTTTTGTTCATGTAAAACTATCTGGTTATACTGATTTATCAGAATATTATAATCTTTTAGATGCAGATGCTTTGTTATGGCTAACAGGTTTTTGGTTATACAATTCAGTTCAACCATTAAATGAAGACGTTAATAATAAAAATTTAAGATCAATGCAATTTGATTCTGCAGTTACAGCTTTTGAGTTATATAAAATTATTAAATAAAATTAAAAATCTTCTAACTTCCCAAAATTAGATTTTTCAATTGATTTATCAATTCTTTTCATAAGTCCAGAAAGAACGTTTCCAGAACCAAACTCAATACATTGGTCAATTTGATAATTACTTATAGCTTCGTTGATAGTTTCAACCCATCTAACTCTTCCACAGACTTGATTCTTTAAATTATTTTTAATTTCATCTAAAGATTGATTACTCTTTGCAGTTACATTTGAAATTATTGGAAAAATGGAATTAGAGTATTCTACTTTTTCTAAATCAACTGCTAATTTTTCAGCAGCGGGTTTCATTAACGAACTATGAAAAGGTGCTGAAACAGATAACTCAATTAATCTAGCAGTATCTTTATATTTTTCTAAATAAATATCAATTGATTCAGCAGACCCAGAAATAACAATTTGACCAGGTGAATTAATATTTGCAATATCAAGTTGATCAAATTCTACAATTTCTTTTTCAAGAATATCTAAATCTTTTCCTATTACAGCGAGCATTTTCCCTTTTCCAGCAGGAACTGCTTCTTGCATATACTTTCCTCTTTTATGAACTAATAACACTGCTTGAGAAAAACTGATAGCTTTTGCAGCTACAAGAGCAGAGTATTCTCCTAAGCTATGCCCAGCTCCAACTATAATATTTTCAATTCCAAATTTTTCTTTGTAAATTTCAAAGCAAATAGTACTAACTGTTAAAATTGCAGGTTGAACGTTCTCTGTTTTAGTTAATTCTTCCATAGAGCCACTAAAACAGATCTCTGATAATTTAAAACCTAGCGTTTTGTCAGCTATTTGAAAAAAATCTTTAGCAATATCAAAATTATCATATAAATCTTTGCCCATTGCTAGTTTTTGAGATCCTTGTCCAGGAAATAATGCTAATATCTTTTTATTTTTTAAATTATCCATAATGCCTTTTTTATAATATGCAGCTTTTTAAAAGTATAGTAAGTTAATTTATATTAAACATTTACTTTGTCAATAATTATGAAATATCTATATCTAGTTTTAATCTATATTCTTGCAACAGTTAACCTTTATTCAGATTTTAATAATAAAATTGATAATATTTTAAATAATGTATTTCATAAAAAAATGGATAATGGGATTACAGTTTTAATTTATCAAAGAAAAGAAGCCCCTGTTTTTTCAGGAGTTATTAGTTTTAAAGTAGGAGGGGTTAATGAAAAACCAGGGATAACAGGTTCTTCTCATATTTTTGAGCATATGGCTTTTAAAGGAACTAAGGAAATTGGAACTTTAGATTATCAAAAAGAAAAAGAATTACTTAATTTATTAGAAGTAGAAAAAAATTCTAAGACTCCAAATCAAGAAAAAATAAATTCAATTACTTCAGATTTAGAGAAAGTATGGGATATCGGAGCACTTGATTCAGAATTTAATAAAAGAGGCGCTAGTGGTATGAATGCAACAACAAGTGCAGAACTGACTAATTATTTTGTTAGTTTTCCAAAAGAACAATTTCCTTTTTGGGTCAAAATAGAATCTGAAAGAATTATTAATCCTGTTATGAGACAATTTTATAAAGAACTTGAAGTTGTAAAAGAAGAAAGGCGGATGAGATATGATAATGATCCATTTGGGAAAATGTATGAGACTTTATTAAATACTGCATTTGACAAACATCCGTATAGAAATCCTGTAATAGGTTATAAAGAAGATTTAGATAAACTAACAGTTAAAAGAGTAGAAGATTATAGAAAAAAATATTATGTTGGTAATAAAATGGTTATTTCAATAGTTGGAGACCTAGATCCTAAAAAAACTTTTAAAATGATAAATAAACATTTTAAAGATTTGCCTAGTGGAGAAGAAAGCTTAGTTGATCAAACAAAAGAACCTACTCAATTAAAAGAAAAAACTAAAACTTTAAAACTGCCTTATTCTCCTAAAATGTTAATAGCGTACAAGAAAGTTAATTATCCAGATCCAGAAGATGCTGCAATTTCTATTTTATCACAAGTAGTTGCTGGAAGCTCAATTTCTAGGCTTCAAAAGAACCTAGTAAAAGATAATCAAATTGCAAATTCTGTATCAACATTTGAAGCTCCAGGTTACTTATATCCTAATTTGTTAATTTTTAGTTTAAGTCCAAGAGAGGAATTTTCGAATAAAGAATTACTTGCAAAATTTGATACTGAATTAGATTATTTTAAAAATAATCTAATTACAAAAGAGGATTTAGAAATAGCCAAAAGGGCTATTAATTTTTCATATCTACAAGGATTAAAGGGTAATATGAGCTTAGCACTTGATTTAGCTAGAACAGAAAATTTATTTGGTTCTTTTAAAGAAACATCAAAATGGCTTAAACAAATAGACCAGGTGACAATAGATGATGTATCATTAGCTGCAAAAAAGTATTTAAATAAAAAATCTCGAACTATTATATTTTTAGAGGAGAAAAAATAATGAAAAAAATATTATTAATATTAATTTCTCTTTGTTTAGTCTTTTCTTGTAATAAAAGTTTTGATTCAAATTTAAAACCATATAAGGTCAATGAAAATATAAAAGTATATTTTCAAGAAGATTCTGAACTGCCTTTGATAAGTTTTAAATTAATGATTCCAGGCGGTAGTCTTGACTACCCAAGTGATATAAGTCACAAATTATCTTTTGCCTGGTCCCTTTTAACTTCTTCAGGGGTTAAAGGTTTAAGTTCACAAGACTTAGAGTTAGAAATAGAAAAGTTATCTGCAAGTTTTTCTTCTGGGATTAGTAATGAATATAAATATATTTCATTTTCTGGTTTAAGTTCTGATTTTGATCAATTATTTAATTTGTTTTTTAAAATGTTAGAATCTCCTTCATTTGAAGAAAAAAGAGTAGAATTACTAAAAGGACAGTATTTAGAATCTATTAAAAAAAGAAAGGAAAATAGTCAAACAATTGCTAGCTTAACTTTAAAAAAATTACAATTTGAAAATTCAGTATTTTATAATGTTTTAAATGAAAAAGATTTATTAAAAATTAACTCAGATAGTATTAAAAATACTTATCAAGATTTTCTTCATACTGAAAATGCAATTATAGCTGTAAGCGGTGATATAAAAAAAGAAACATTAAATAAATATATTTCTAGATTAACAGATTTTAAAAAGAAAAAAGCAATCGATTTTAGGCTTGATAAAGAGTTTGAATTCAAAAAACCTAAAATATACTTTATTAATAAACCTTTTACTCAGTCAACAATTTTGTTTTCTCAAATAGGGCCAGAAAGAATGAGCCCAGATGAATTTAGAATAAGAGGGTTTAATAGGATTTTTGGAGTTTCTGGCTTTAGTTCAAAGTTAGTAAAAAGAATCAGAACGGAGTTAGGATTAGCGTACTCTGCCTATGGGGCGATTTCTCCTGACAAAGATTTTGGGTCTGTTGATATATTTATCCAAACTAAATCAGAGAATGCTTATCAGTCAATTTCTGAAACTTTAAAATTAATAAAGCATCTACAATCTATAAGTTTAAATAATAAAGAGTTTACTGATATGCATAATGCTGCAACGAACTCTTTAATTTTTAGGTACGATACGCCACTTAAAAAAGCGATGCGTTATGCAGAACTTGATATTATGGGCTATCCTGCTGATTTTGATAAACAATATTTAGAACAAATTGTTAAAGTTGATAGTAATGATTTTAATTATATTATTAATAAATACATAAATATTGATGAATTTATCATAGTTGTTGTAGGAGACGAATCTGCTTATAATGGTTTAATAAAAGCTAAAAATGAAGGCTTACTTAGAAGTTATGAAATAGAAAGTTTAGGATTTGAAAATGAAGCAATATTTAATTAAAATATCAATAATAATTTTTATATTTAGTTCTTGTACTAAATTTTACCCAGGTCCTGATAAAACATTTTCTAATGGAGCTACTGGTGCTGTTACTGGTGGAGCTGCAGGAGCAGTTACAGGTTTTCAAATAGGATCAGGTTTAGGGCCAGGTGCCGTTGTTGGTGCTGGTTTAGGCTTTGCAGCTGGTGCTGTTCACGGACTTGTTAGAGATAGGCAAGAAGTCCAATTAAAAAATTTACAAAACGAAACTGTCGAAGAAAAAAGAAAAGCAATTGCTCAAAAGTTAATTATGGAAAATTATGAAAGAAGGATGAGGCTACATCCTTCAAGAGATATTTATCCTGCTGATATTTTCTTTGTTGGTGGGTCTGCAACGTTAAGAAGCTGTGCTAAAGACTTAATAGCCCAGATTGTGGAGTTAAATAAAGATCGAATGACTTGGTCAAGATTTGCAGTAACTTCATATGTTAAATCTTTAGATCATACAAATGAATATGCAATAAATTTAGCAAAAGATAGAGCAATTAGTATAGCAAATGAATTAATTCATAAAGGGTTTGATCAAAGAAGAATAGAAAATAGAGCTGTTTTAATTGAAGCACCAATTTTAATAGATGATAATGATCATCCAGCAAGATATAATCAAGCTATTGAATTTATTCCAATAGATCGCTAATATAAGAGTATTATGGCAAAAAAAGAAAAATATACAGATATTACTACTACAAAAAAACTTAATAGTTTTTTTAAAGGCATTGATACAGATTTGACAAACGGTGATGTTGCTGCTGTTTATGCAATGACGGCTTTAAACCATGTTTTAAATATATCTAATATTTCAGATTTACTTGATGATAGTAATTTAAAACTAGGACAAGATATTTGGAATAAGTGTAAATTGGCTGGTTTTAATTTAGAAGATCCTGCAATTTTATTTTCTAATTAGATTATAAAATCAAATATTTGTTTTAAAGAATTAAAATAATTGTTAAATCTCTACTATTTATAAGATTTACTTATAAGAAATAGAAATATTACTTTTTATTAACAGCTTTTCTTAATAATTGGCTAGGCTTAAATTTAACAACTTTTCTAGCTTTTAAAGTAATTGATTCGCCAGTTTGAGGATTTCTACCTTTTCTTGCAGGTTTTGCTTTAACTTCATAAGAACCAAAGCCAGAAAGCATAACTTTACCTTCTTTTACTAAAGCAGTTTTAATTAGTTCAATATAGTCTTCAATAATGTCTGAAGCTTTTAATTTATCAAAATTTAAAATATCATGAAGGCTTTCAGCTAATTCCGCTTTTGTAAGGCATAATTTCTTAGAATTATTATTTTCGTTATTTTCCATTTATATTCCTAATTAAACTAGTAAAAACAATATATTACTATAATAACCTAAAAGAGGCAACTAAATCAAGTAGTAATTTTAATAAGTTATCGATTATAAAATAGTTAAATATAAGAAAATATTATATATTTTATATATGAAATGTTTAATTTATATAATTTTTATTCTAAATTTTAGTTTAATAGCAGAGACAAATAAAAAAATAGATAATTTATGGTTTGACTCTAAAGCGGAAGTTGCAAGCTATGATTTAACTCTTTTAAAGTATAATGAATATAAAAAAGGAGTTGATAGTTTAATTTTTGTAACTGAAGAATTTGATAAGAAACTTTTAGTAAAAGCAGATACTATTAAAAAAGATAATTTAAAAATACTAAAACTAAATCATATTAGAAAATTTAACACAGGTATTTATGATTATACTATAATGCGTTCTGTCTTTAATAGTTTAGAAAATGATGATTTTTTAAAATTAATTAAAATGACTCAGAACTCAATCGAATGGTGTGGTAACTATCAAGAAAGTCTTTATCTGAAAAACAAAAACTATATTAAAAATATAAATTCATATTTTCAAACTGAGAATATTCAAAGTTTTAAAATAAAAGATAATGAGATAGTTTTTGAAGATAGTCTTTTAAGTTTAGTTAAGTTTAATAAAGATTTAAATCAAAATAAAGTTTATAAAATTTTTAGAAGTTCTTTTAATAATAAATCTCAGAGGATAGAGAATAAAACAGAAAAACTAAATTTAACTATTAGAGATAAAGAAATTAATGTTAAAAATAAAAAATATAATGGAACTGAATATATTTTTCAAAATAAAAACTTTAAATATTTAATTTTTATAAATAACTCTAAAAATAGAGAGATTGTCTTATGGGAAATTTATGATAAATTAACTTTAATTGAAAAAGCTTCGTTACGTTTTTCTAATAGAATAGATTACTGGAACCGCTTAAAAAATGCAGATTTGGAATTAAGAAAGGAATATAAAGTTGAATAAGTTAATATATATAATAATTATTTGTTTTATCAGTATAAATTTAAATTCAGAAAATATTAAAATTGGTTTTGGCTCTTGTATACAAGACCCTAAGGCGGAAAAAATCTGGAATTCTATTAATAAATTAAACTTAGATTATTTTTTCTTGCTTGGGGATGCTGTTTATTTAGATAATAAAGATTTTAAAAAAGGAAATATTCAAAGAAAATATGACTTATTGTTTGAAAATAATTCATTTATAAATTTTAAGAAAAATATTAACAATTTTCATGTCATTTGGGATGATCACGATATTGGCTTGGATAATCACGACAATACTTTTCCAAAACAAAACTTAGCGAGAAAATATTTTTTAAAAAATTGGGGTATAAGTAAAATAAATAAAGTCATTGACTCTGATGACTCTAGGTTTATATTAACTGACAATCGTTCATTTAAAAATAATAAAAAAAAGACATTCTTTGGCTCTTCTCAGATAGATTGGATAATTAATTCAGTTAAAGAATCTAAATCAAAGTATAATTTTATTATTTCTGGAGGGCAAATTATTTCTAAAAATGATAGTAAAGATTGTTTCTGTAACTCCAAAAAAGAATATAAAAAGCTTTTAAAATTTTTAAATTCTACTAATAAAAATATTATAATACTATCAGGTGATAAGCATTACGCTGAAGTTGTTAATTTTAAAAAAAATGTCATTGAGTTTACCTCATCCTCATTAACAGGAAATATGAAAAAGGAAGCGACCGAATCTAAATTTGTATTTAACAAGGTTAATAACTTTGGTGTAATTGAATTAGTGAACGAAAAAGAAGTGATAGCTAAGTTTTATGATGAAAATTTAAAAGAAATATATAAAAACAAAATTTTTGGAGAAAAATAAGATGAAAAATTTATTTACATGGTTTGTAAAGCTAATATTAAAATATACAGTACTTTTAGTTTTTTTATCAATTATTACATCTGTAGTATTTAATATGAACTCTAAACAAAAATTATCTAATCAAAGTAAGATTAAAGTTGGAGTTGTTGATATTTCAGGAGTTATAATGAGTTCTCAAGAAGTAGTTAATAATTTAATTAAATTTTCTCAAGATAAATCAATTAAATCAATTGTTGTTAGGGTTGATTCACCAGGTGGTGCAGTAGCTCCTAGTCAAGAAATAGCAAACTTGATAAAAGAAATTGATCAAACAAAAAAACCAGTAGTAGTTAGTATGAGTTCAGTTGCAGCAAGCGGGGGACTATATGTTTCTCTTGGTGCTAGAAGAATCTTTGCTCAAAGCGGTACTTTAACAGGGAGTATTGGTGTTATTATGCAAGTTCCTAATTTTTATGATGCTTCAAAAAAGTTAGGAATAAAAATGGAAACAATTAAAAGTGGAGAGTTAAAAGATTCTGGAAATTCTTTTAGAGAAATGACCCAAGTGGACAGGAATTACTTAGAGCAAACATCAAAAACAATTCATAATATTTTTATTGATGATGTAATTACTTTAAGAAATTTAGATAGGTCTAAAGTAATTAAATATATGGATGGTAGGATTATTATCGGAAAACAAGCTTTAGAATTAGGAATAATTGATGAAATTGGTGGTTTAATACAAGCTGGAAGATATTCAAGCTTAGAAGCCGGATTTGATTTAAAAGACCAGTTCCCTAAATTTGTTTATATTGATGATAAGATAGGCAATCTTAAAAAAATACTTCAAGGAAGTGCAAATATAATAAATAATATTTCAAGTAATTTTGAAAAAATTAAAGTTAATTAGATAATAGCCTTTTTAGAAAAGTATTAAAATTATAAGTATCTTTTTTATTTCTAATTTGATTAAAATATCTTTCTAATTCTTTTTTAGATTGTGAATCTAGTTTAAAATAACTTTGATTTTTTAAATCTAATTTATTTTTATTTGCATGCGTTCTTTTTTGAATTAAATATAAATGATTAATTACCCTATTGAATATGATATGAGGAAAATTTACATCCTTTAATGGCCCAATTGTAGTAACTTTATTACCTAATGCTTGATTAACAATTTTAACTTCTAATAACTTAGAGCTTCCAAAATACGCAGAACCATAACCAATTGCCCCACCAATTAGTACTCCTGAAAATAATGTAGAACCAAATGCAGCTATATCAACAGAAGCCCCAGTAATAGCCCCAGCAATGGTGCTAAAATTCATAATATCTTTTTTTGCTAAACCAAATAGGTTAAAACTTTCGTTAGAAAAAAGCTCAATTTTATTTAAAGTTTCAATTTCTTCATCTCTTTCTAGATTAGAAAATTTGTATATTTTTTCAATTTTATTTTTTGTCTGATTCTCAAAATTTACAATATCTTTTTGGTATTGAGAAGTTATTTCTTCTTTAATAGCTTTTAAATTAGAATCATCATTTTTAATATTTTTTTCAATTTTATGATTAATAATTTTTTTAATTAACTTTTCAACTTCAATATATGCCAATTCATTTTTATTCTTTCTATCATTTTTTAATGAAACTTTTGCTTTAGTTAAATTATATTTCCATTGATCATTTAATTGACTAAATGAGCTTAGTAAATCTAACTGTTTATCAAAATCCTCATAAACAGCATTAAAAGTTGTCACAATGTTAAAATATTGAGAAAGACAAGTATTCCATTGTTTTAAATAGTTAGAATTTTTTATTGGATTTATCAAAGCAAGTCTTGGTACTGAGCTCCAACGTAAAATTTCTATTTCAGCTTCATACTCTGAATTGAATGGGGAAGAACAATCTATAACATAAATAATACCAGCCCCTTTTGAAATTGGAGTTAAGATTTCATATTCATCAGGAAAGTTTATTTTATTTTCTTTATCATCTAAAAACTTAATTATTGCCTCAGGCCTATCTTCAATTTTTGAACAATTTTCTTTCAAATAATTTAATACCTTTGTTGGTCTTTGAAAGCCAGGAGTGTCAATTAAAGTATATAAAATTTCATCATTTATCTTAAATTCAAAAGTTTGATTTTTTATAGTAGTCCCAGGAATCTTGCTAATTTGAATATTCTGATTATGGGTAAGGGTAGAGACTATACTAGATTTGCCTTTATTTGGGTGTCCGACTATTGCAAATTTTGGTTTATTCATACTTAAAAAGTTTTAATTTATTATTCTGTTGTTTATATACTGAATGAGCCCAGATTTGAAGATAATCTTTATAATCTATTTCAGAGAATTCTTTCTCTTTAAATACTAAAATATAGCAATTTTGATTAAAATCATCGATAAAACAATTTAAATAATCAAATAATTCATATTTTGGAGTATCATACGCATTAACAATTATTATAGAATTTCTTGTTGAGCTTTTTAAGTTATCTTTAATAAAATCTTTTTCTTTGTTTATATCTAAATTAATTTTAATTATTTGCTCAGAAGCAATATTTTTTAAATTAGCTTTATCTTTTAAATTAAAATTATAAGAAAAATATTGTGCATCAGTTAATTCTTTAAATGTTTCAATCTCTATTAGGTTTAGTTTTTCTTTAATTGAATTATTATTAGTAATATCTTCAGATATTTTAGGTGTCTCAGATGAAAATCTCCAAAGAATAGATTTTATTTCCGAAATGTTGCTAAATTCTTTTTTTAGAGATTTTTTATATTTAAATTTAAATATAAAAAATAATAATATTCTTGGAAAAATTGCATAAACTAGAAAGCTTAAAAATAAAAATTTCCACCAAGCAGAAAACACAGCTACATTTATCTTGGTATTATTTTCTAATTTATAATATTTTGTTGATTCAATCAATTCAAGATTAGGTACAAATTCAGGCAAAAAGTTTTTCCAAGGATAAGAAATTAAATCTGTGATACTTTTTAAGTCAAGGCTAGAAATATTAAATGTTGAGCTCCAGGAAAATGATAAATCAGTAAATAATAATAAAAAGAAAAAACTAGTTAGGGCTCCTATAAAATAAAGTAGACTAAATTTTATATTATTATAAATAATAAAATTATTTTTTAATTTTGTTGATAGGGTAGAAGAGTTAAAGTATTTTTTAAAATAAATATTAAAAATATTAAATGTCTTTAGTTTAAAAAAGATGTTTCTAATTATTGGAATACTTATTAAAATTGTGAATAGAAAAAAAATAGTAGGGATAATAACATAAAAACATAAAAACAATATCAAATTAATAGGATGATTGTTATATGTTTTTGTAAAACCATAAAAACATATAGCTCCAAATACGAATGATATAAGTTGAAGCATGGAAAAGTATCCAATGTTGATTTTTGATATTTTAGAAATCCAAGACTTTATCTGCTTAGTTTCTGTTAATTTATCATCAATTTCTAACTCTTGATCTCTCTTAATAAGCTCATCGATTTCTTTAGTATCATCAATTCTTATTTGCTTTTTAACAGCAATTAATTCTAAAATATTTAAAAATTCTTTATTTTTCACTTTTTAAATATACTTAATCAATTTTTTAATTTAAAGGGATTATTTACTTTATATTTACTATTTACAAGCAGGTCTTTCTTTATAATTATTAGTTTATGATAAATATACTTAATTTACTAATTTTTAAAATTTCCTGGGCTGCAATTATTTTTTATTCATTAAATTTTAATCTTATTATACCTACTATTTTAATAAGTTTAATCCTAGTATTTTATAAAACTATTAACTATTATTCATTTAGAGATATTATAAAATTACTTATTATAGCATTAATATTATTTTTATTAGATTACTTAAATTTATTATTTAATTTTGTCAATTTTGATCAAAATCATCTATCATTTTTCGGCTTCCCATTTTTTATGTATATATTTTGGGTTAATTTTATATTAATAGTACCAAAATCTTTAAGTTTCCTAGATTCAAAATATCTATATCAGTACGTTTTAGGATTTTTATCAGGGTCTTCGGTTTATTTTATTGTTCTAAAATTAGGGTTATTAGAAATAAGTTCTTATATTAATTTAATATTTATAGGACTTAATTGGGGCTTCATTATTGTTATTAATTATTATCTAATTAGATTATTCAAGGTTTCTAAATAATTTATAATTTCTAAGCCATTTATCTAATGTTTTGAGTTGTTTATGTTTGAAACTTTAGTAATAAATATTCATCAAAAGACTTGTGCTATTTAAAGTAAAAAAAATGAAAAAAACAATTCTTTTAATAATGATTTTAACAAGTAACCTATTTGCTGATATCACAGGTTACGTTTTCAATGATAAAAATATTAACTCAGTTCATGATTTTGATTCTGAGTATAAGATATCTGATATAGAAATAGATGTTTATAATTCAGATAATGACCTAATTCAGACAGTAGTAACAGATATAAATGGTGAATTTAATATTAATATTGATGAAGGTACTTCAGTAAGATTACATATTATAACAAATGATATTTTTGAGATATCTTCTAATTTTAATGGCTCAAGTTCAGGGATTCAATTTATAACTTCTCCTGCAAAAGTGTTGTTTCCTTTAACAAATAAAAATGAATATTGTGGGAGTAGTCCAAAATTAACTACAAGTTGCTTTGTTACTGGAGATCCTATTAATGGTTCTGATGAAATTAAAAATTCTGATTCTTTAGTAATTTGGGATTATTTTTTAGAGGGTCAGCCTAAAACTGATTCAAGGGTTCAGATGCCAAATATATTATCAATTGCTAAAGAAATTGGTTCAACGTGGGGTGTGGCTTATCAAAAATCAAGTAAAACTATATTTACTTCATCTGTCTTAAAAAGACACGCAGGTTTAGGTCCAATGGGGTTATCTGGTATATATTCAATAAATATTAATGATATAGACAACCCAACTGTTTCAAATTTCATAGATTTATCCACTATTGGAATTGATGTTGGCTCAGTTGTAAGAAATGATGGTGATTTATCTTTAGATGGAAATGCTGATAAAGATATTATTGATCCAAATGTTGCAAAAGAAATTGGTTTAAAAGGGATTGGCGACATTGAAGTCTCCGTAGATAATAAAAGTTTATATTTTATTAATTTATTTGATAAAACCCTATATCAGTTAGATATCGGTCTTGATGCAAATATACCTACAACTTCAAATATATCAAAATTTAAAATAGAAAATCCAGGATGTTCTAACAATGAATATATCCCCTGGGCTACTAAAACAAATAATACTGATGTTTATGTAGGTGTAACTTGTACTGCTAAAACGTCTCAAGATAGTAATGATTTAAAATCTTATATTTTAAAATTAGATCAAGACCTAGGAACTTTTAACTCTATTTTAGAAATTCCTTTAAATTACAAAAGAACAAAGGTTGTTGCAGTTGATGCGTTTCCAACAAATGATGCAGATTGGAACCCTTGGTTTGATGATGAACTATTTTTAGCGCCTTTAAAAGGGCAATTATTAGCTTATCCAATACCATTACTAACTGATATTGAGATTGACGAAAAAGGGAATTTTATTTTAGGAATTATGGATGCTTTTGGTTTAAAAACAGCGTATGGACAATTTATTTATAAGAACGAGGCTGAAAAAACAGATATTACTTGGGGTTTAACTGCAGGGGATATTTTAAAAGCTTGTAATGATAGTGGAAATTTGGTTTTAGAATCAAATGCTGGTTGTGGTTCAGACGTTACTTTAGGTAAAGATACAGCTTCAGGTATAGATAATGGCGAATTTTTTTATCAAGATGATTATACTGTTCATTCAGAAACTGCAATTGGAAGCTTAGCTTTATTACCAGAGAGTAATGAAGTTATTACAACTGTTTATGATCCATTTGATTTTGATTCTGGTGGTGTTAAGGCTTTAGATTTAACAACAGGGGAAAGTTTAAGAAACTTTGAATTATATAATTCTGAGTCGATTGGAAACTTTGGAAAAGGGGTAGGTTTAGGAGATATTGAACTTATTTGTGAAGAACCACCTATTGAAATAGGAAATTTAGTTTGGTGTGATGATAATGTAAATGGAATTCAAGATGCTAATGAAAAAGGGATTGAAGGCGTAGAAGTTTTATTAATATGTCAAGAAACAGGCGAGGTTATTGGTAAAACGGAAACAAATATTATTGGTAATTATGTTTTTGGCGGAGAGTCAAACTTGAATATTTTAGATAATAAAATGTTAGAAAAAGGAAAATCATATACTTTAAAAATTAATTTAGATGATCCTTTTTTAAATGGAAAAGTACCAACTTTAAAAAATACTATTGATGATGTTATTGATTCAGATGGGATGTTAATGGACAATATGTCTGTTATAACTTTATCGACTACTGAAAAGGTGTCAGATCAAAATTATGATTTTGGCTTTTTTGAATACCAAGAAATAGGAAACTATGTTTGGTATGATAAAGATAGAAATGGCGATCAAGATAAAGAAGAAAGAGTTATTCCTGATGTAACAGTTTCATTAATTTGTAAAGAATCTAAAGAAATAATTTCTCAAACTGTAACAGATAAAAATGGTGAATATTATTTTGATAGTTATGATGGTTTAGTTCCAAATAAAGATTATAAAATTTGTTTAGATTATGATTCAGATTACACAACTGGAAATTTATCAGGACTTGGTTTAACTATTCAGAATACTACAGATGACGCTGCTGATAGTGATGCTATGAGCGTTGAAGGACAAAACTGTATTATGTATAACGCAGAAAAAGGAGTTAATGATTATACACTTGATACAGGTTTTATAATGAAAGCTTCAGAATTTGACTTAACAAAAATACAACACATTTTAGATGGAAATGCTAAAGACTTAAATAGATTAGTTAATGAAGCTGCTGAGTGGAGAGAAAAAGATAGAGGGAAAAGTTGTTCAATTAGAAAAAGACAATCAATTAGAACTCTAGTAAAAAAAGCTGAAGAGTTATATGAGAATGCTTGGAATATTGCTTGGGTGAATTTACAAGGTGTAGATTATGTCTTTGAGGATAAGTCAATTCCATTTTTTTGTGAAAATGTGAATAACTCAAAAGATTTAGCATATGCAATTGATACAGCTAAACAGATTAGAGAAATTGTTTATAATTTATCTGGTGGAACTTGCGCTTTAAATAATTCTAGAGCAAATACTTTATATGAAAGGTCTTCAAAAGTTAATAGGTCAATTATTGATTCTTTAAAGAGTTATCCAGTTGAAACAGTTGATTGTAAATAACAATAATAAAGCTATTAATCTTATTAAGATAAATTTTATTTTAATAAGCTAAAAATACCTTGATTAGATTTATTCTCTAATTTTAGCACCCCTCTTGGGCATACATGAGCGCACATACCACAACCTACACAAGATGCTCTAGTAAAATCTTCATTTTTCATAGCATAGCTTCTAACATCAATTCCCATTTCACAATGAGTAGAACAGTTTCCACAACTAATACACATATCATTTTTAACAGTAATTCTAAATCTTCCAAATTTTTGTATAATTCCAAGAAGCGCAGCCATAGGGCAGCCAAACCTACACCAAACTCTAGTTCCCATTAAAGGATAAAGCCCGACACCAATTAAGCCACTCCAAATACTTCCAATAACTAATCCATAAAAGTCTTGAATTCTAAAAGCATATTGTGAAAAACTTGGGTAATTTTGTCCAAAACCCCAATTAAAAAAAACAATAATAGTAGTTGTTATTGCTAAAAATAAAACAGAATAAATAGAAATTTTTTCTATTTGCCAAGATTTCTCTGTTTTACTTGAATGATGCCTAAAAGAATCTCCAAATGTATTTGCTAACCCCCCACAGCCACAAATCCAAGAACAATAAAATCTTTTTCCAAAAAAAATAGCTAATAATGGAAAAACAATTAATGAGCCTATGAAGCTATATAAAATTAAAGCCGTTGGCTGAGCAAAAATAGTTGAAGGGTAAAAATATTCTATTTTAAGAGGCCAGAAGTATGTAAAATAATATTCTTTATTTAAAAATAGTTTCATTACATAGGGGATTGTAAATCCAAAAAAAAGTTGAACAAAGATAATACAAAGTGTTCTATAATAATGATATTTATTATTTTTATGTTTTTTTAAAAAATAAATCCCCCCAATAAGAATAGCAATAGAATAAATAAATCCATATAAAAACCATTTATTTTGAAGTCCTAAAGCTTGAGCTGGTTTTTCTAGGTGGTTAAAGAAATATAAGTCGATATAAAACGCTAATAAAATAATTGTTAAAAGCCAGGCAGATTTCCCTTTATTAGTTAAGTCTTGATTATATACTTTTAATAAGCCTTTTTGTGATGATTGCATTATTATAATTCCTCAGTTAATACATTCTGATTATTTATTTTGTATTTATCAGAAAACTCAGCATCAAAAGTTGCTTTGTATAAATTTTTTAAAACAAATTCTAAATCTTTATTATTTTCAATCCACTCAATAAAATATCGATGATCCCATCTTGAACCAATCATATTAAAACCAATAACCTTATTATTTTGAACTATTATTCTTTGACTCTTATACTTATTTAAATCCTGGTGGTACCACTGTGAGCAATTATCTAGTTTAAAATTTACAAGCCCCGCAGTAGTATATTCAATATCAAAAAACTTAGCAGAATTATAAAAAGTGCCTCTAATATATTCCTTTTTTCGATTTAAAATATTATTTGCAACTAGTTTTCCTTGATCTCTACCTGTATACCATAATTGTTCTGGCCTTTTTACACCATCAAACCATTTTACAGATGCGCAGTCTCCAATAGCATAAATATCTTTAATATTAGTTTCTAAATAATCATTTACTTCAACTGCTTTTGTTCTTTCGTTTAATATTAAATTTGTATTTTCTAAAAATTTAGTATTAGGAACTACTCCAATTGTAAGCATTAATAAATCTAAATCTTCTGTTTGATTATTATTAAGAATTGCTGATTTTAAGTTGTTATTTTTATCAGAAATTAATTCAGTAATTTCGGTATTAAATCTAACATTTAAGCCATGTTTTTCTAAATAGATAGAAATTAATTTAGACTCTCTTTGGTCTAAAGCAATTGGCCAGTACCATTTGTCTCTTATTAAAAAATCTACGTTAAAACCAGAAAGTAATAAAATTTCAGCAGTTTCAATTCCTATTAATCCTCCACCAACTACAAAAGCTTTTTTAGTTTTAGTTTGAATAGCTTTTTTACTTTCAATTTTTAGTTTTTCTAAATCTTTTAAATTAACAAAATTACAAATTCCAGAAATATCTTTTTGCCAAGTAGCTTTTCTTGCAGTTGATCCGCAAGCTATTATTAATTTATCAAAAGTTACTTTTGTTTTGTCTTTAAATATGACCTCTTTTTGTTCTGTATTGATATCTAGAACAGTATTGAAGATACAATTAAATTTATTTTTTTTATAAAAAGAGTCTTCGTAAGGAAATAAATCTTTAAAAGGAATTTGACCAATAAATTCATACATTAAGGCAGTTCTTGAAAAAAATCTCTTACTTTCATTTGAGATTAAAGTGATATTTATATTGTTATTTAGCTCTCTTAAGCCAATTGCAGCTGAAATTCCAGAAATTCCATTACCTATTATCACAATATTCATATATTTAACTTAATATACTAACAAGTTATAGACAATTCTTATTTTCTTTTATATTTTTAAATTATGAATGAGATGACCCAACAAAAAGAACCAAATCAGTTTTTTATTGATCCAATTACTTCTTTTCAGGAAACAATAATCACAGATAATATTAAAAAAATTAATTTAACTACTTTAAAAGATGAAGAATTAATTATAATTGATGTTAGAAAAGAGGAAAGATTCAATGATGATGCTATTGAAAATGCTATTAATATTGATTGGTATCAGGCTGAAGCTGAAGAGGGAAAGTATATAGAAATTATTAAAAAATTACTGCCTAATAAAGATGCTACTTATATTCTCTACTGTGGAATAGGTCAAAGATCTCAATGGATGCTTGATGCTATGAAAAGATTGGGTTATGAAAATTTGATTAATGGTATTGATGGCGAGACTGTGAGAGCTTTTTTAAAAGAACTTAATTCACTTTAATTCATTTGGTTTAATATAATGCGATAGGTATATGAATGGCGTATCTAATATAGCTACAAAAACTTTAATCAAATACCCAGAAAAAGCAATTTCCATTAAAACATAAGTAGGAATTGTTCCATAAAAAGCAAGTGGGAAAAATATTAGACAATCAAGAAGCTGAGATACAATAGTGCTCCCATTGTTTCTAATCCAAAGATGTTTTCTTTGAGAAAATTTACTTTTAATTTTTTCATACCACCAAATATCAAAAAGATTTGTTATAGTAAAAGTTATTAAGGAAGCTAATGAGATTCTAAGAGCTGTAGAAAAAACAACAGAATAGCTATTTGAAAAAAATATGGTTTGCTCAGAGGAGCTTATATATTTAACAATGGTAGTAAAAACAATAAAAGAAATTAAGGCAAAAAGAGAGTAATAGATTGCTTTTCTCGCACTCTTAGTGCCAAAATGTTCTGAAAGTAAGTCCGTTCCTAAAAATAATGCTGCATAAAAGACATTGCTGCTTGAAATTTCAACCCCAAAAATATTTATAATTTTTCCAGATACAATATTACAAGTTATATATAAAGTAGCAAACGCAATATAAAGCGCTGTTTTGCCATATTTAAAAGAAGCTAAAACATAAGCTAAGCTTAAAAATATTGTTATAATAAATAAAAATTCATTCATTATAAATTCAGTTCATTTATTTTTTTAATTACTTCTTTAATACTAATTCTTTTTTGCTCTGTGGTGTCTCTATCTCTTAAAGTAACAGTTTTATCTTCTTTAGTTTGATGATCAACTGTAATACAAAAAGGAGTTCCGATCTCATCATGCTTTGCATATCGTTTTCCAATAGATTGTTGGGCATCATTTTTATTTGCGATTCCATTTGATAATAGTTTGTCAGATAGCTCAGTAGCAATTTCAGCTAAGCCATCTTTTTTTACTAATGGTAAAATAGCACATTTAAAAGGAGCAAGTTTTGGATCAAGCTTTAAAAAGCATCTTGTTTTATCTTCAACAGTTTCTTCTGTGTAAGCATCACATAAAAACGCTAAAACCCCTCTAGTTAATCCAGCAGCAGGCTCGATAACATAAGGAGTATATCTCCAACCATTTTTACCAGTCTCCGGGTCTTGTTTTTGTTGATCAAAATAACTTAATTTTGTTCCAGAGTGCTCTGCATGTTTTTTTAAATCATAATCAGTTCTTGAAGCTACTCCTTCAAGTTCATCGTATCCCCAAGGGTATTTATATTCTATGTCATAGCACTTATTAGCATAGTGAGCTAATTCATCTTTTTCATGTTCTCTTAGTATAAAATTATCTGGTGTATTTGATAAGCTTTTCCACCAATTTAAACGCTCTTGTGACCAAGTTTCTATCCATTCAAGCTCAGTACCAGGTTCTACAAAAAACTCCATTTCCATTTGTTCAAATTCTGCAGTTCTGAAAATAAATTTTTCTGATTTAATTTCATTTCTAAATGATTTGCCAATTTGAGCTATTCCAAATGGTACTTTCATTGATTGACTTTGTTGAATATTTTGAAATTGAACAAACATAGCTTGCGCCGTTTCAGGTCTTAGATATACAGCATTCTCAGAAACAGCTTCTTGAATGATTTCTTTAATTTCTTTTTTGCTAAGAGATTTTTCACTTAAAATATTTGAAAGTCTGTCAATAAAATCAACAGGGCCTAAAGATGTTCTAAACATTAAATTAAATTGTCTTTCATCTGATAAATCAGCTCCCCCGCAAACAGGACAAATAACACCAAGCTCAGATACATGATTTTTAAATTCCTTTTTCTTATAAGTGATAGTAATTTCTGAGCCAGGAGACACTTTTTCAGCTTTATCAGTTCTAAATCTTTCTTTACAAATTTTACAATCAACTAAAGGGTCGCTAAATCCGTCTAAATGACCAGAAGCCTTCCAAACATTTGGGTGCATAAAAATACTTGCATCAAGTCCAACTATGTCATTTCTTTTAGTAACCATCTCTGACCACCAATGATTTGATATATTTCGTTTTAACTCAACCCCTAATGGACCAAAATCATATGCAGATTTTAAACCACCATAAATTTCAGAGCTTTGAAATATGAATCCTCTTCTTTTACATAGCGAAACTATTTTATTTAATTTATTTTCAGACATTTTATTTATTTAACTTACTGGTAATAGTGTATAAATATATCTTAAGCTAAATAAATTAGCAATAAAGAATAGTGAATATAGAAACAGATTGATACTATAACGGCTGATGTCCACAATTTCTTTATTTTTTAACTGTAATTTATCTCTTTGTTTAGAAATAGGAAATAAAACAAAAATAAATAAGAAAAAAGTAGGGGGGTAGTCGCCCTTTAATCCTAGAAATACTATACAAAATATTGGAAGCATTAATAGTACACTTGTTATTCTCCTTTGACCTATTGTTGCAAATTTAGAATATTTCTCAAATTGATAGTAATTTGTAACTATTGCGCTTATTGAAATTGATAGTAAGACTGGTAAAATGATAGATAGTTTATAATATCTTGAAACAAATGCTAATATTAAAAATCCAATTAAAAAATTTAAAATAAATTCAAAAAATATTGTTAAATTTATTTTATTTTTAATATCTGAAATTAGTTTAAAAACTTTAAAAAGTATTAAGGATATAGATAAGTAAAATGAAATTGGGACAAGTACTGTTTTTAAAAATTCTAAGCTAACAAATACAATAATTAAAAAACAAATTATTAAAAAATAATCAAAAAGTTTATTTGTACTTTGTATAATTCTTTTTAGAAAAAAGCATATTAAATCTAACGAAACTATGAAGCAAAGAAAAGCTAAATGTGTTTCTAAAATAAATACTGTAATATTTTTATAATCAAATAAGTTTATAGCTGCTGTGGATATAAAAATAGGATAATAGTATAGTAAATATTTTAAAATAAACATAATATAGTATTAACTAAATTTATGAAGATTTAAAAGCTATTAAATGAAGTCAGAAAAAATTAATAAAGAAAAAGAAAAAATTGCTAATATGTTCTCAACAATCTCTCCTGTTTATGACAGGTTAAACGACTTATTAAGTTTTTATTTGCATCGAGGTTGGAAAAATAAATTAATATCCAAAATACCTACAAACTCTTTAGTTTTAGACATTGCAACTGGAACTGGGGATATTGCTCACAGATTATATAAAAAATCTATAAACGTAATTGCTATAGATATTAGCCAAGAGATGATTAATCTTGCCAAAAAAAGAAATGAAAAAATTGATTTTAGATTAGGTTCAGCAGAGGATTTAACTTGTTTTAATCAAAAATTTGATTATGTAACTATTTCTTACGGGATAAGAAATTTTGAGAACTTTGATATAGCAATGGGCCAGATTTTTAATATTTTAAAGCCAAACGGTTCTTTGTTAATCTTAGAATCAGGAATGCCTAAAGGTTTGTTAAAAATTTTCTATAAATTCCATACAAAACTAATTATTCCTATTTTGGCAAAATTTTTAACTCCTGATAAAAATGCTTATAAATATTTAATTGAAAGTATAGAAGAATTTCCTTACGGAGAGGAGTTAACAAAAAAAATTATAAATAATAATAGTTATTCAAGTTTTACAATAAAAAAAGTTTTTTTTGGCTCTTCTTATATTTATCAATTTTTTAAGTAGGAAAATGACAAAGTCTAGTTATAAACTTAATATATCTTTTATCTTTTAAAATAATATCTATAAGCTTTTCAAGTTCAAGAGAGCTTTCATACATAGTAAGCCAGGTATCTCTTAATAGGTTCTCAAATGAGTTAAAGCCTGAAAAAGAGGTTGATTTGTCGTTGATACTTAAAACACAGATATCTGATATCGAATAAATTTCTTTTACTTTATGATTACATAAAAATGGACTTAGTTTATTAATTTGACCAATTGGTGCTGGTAGGATTACTTTCAAGTCCTTTTTCCTGTCTTTTATTAGGTTATGATATTTATACTCTTTAGAACTTATTATTTCTTGTTTAAGGCAATAATTATCTTTTAAGTCATTATAAAAAGCAAAATGGTTTGAAAAAGGGTGTTTATTTAAAATATATTTTCCTGAGCTAGTCTTATCATTGTTATAACTGCTAACTATATTATGAGATATTTTTGGTAAAAAGATTTTTGCTGTATAGGGAATGTTAAATTCTTTTTTTAAATATAAGAAATTTAAAAAACTTGTACAAAGGATATCGATATTATTTAATCTATTTTGAGAAAAGATTTGATTTACTTCATAGTTACAAGAATAGTTATAATTAATATTAAATTTATTTTTTTTTGAGTTTAGGTATTTAAACAAAGATATGGCAGTAATCTGGGTTGCAGGTATGGTTATATTGATTTCGTTATTATTTAACTTATTTGATTGTATTCCAAATTTGTTAGCTTTTTTGTTAATTGTAGTTAAGTTTTTGATAATTAAATCTGATAAATCTTGGTTACTCTTATAGATTTTAGATTTTTTGAAGTTAGTTATTTCTTTTGAAAAGTCAGTTTCATAAAAAATATTACTTCTTTTTAATGAGTTTTTAATTTCAAATGAAAAAGCATTTGAAATATTTTTTTCTTCATTATATTGAAATTTGTTTTCATTACAAAAATAATTACTTTTGTATTGAGTGTCAGAATACTTAAAATATTTTTCGATATTAAAGGAAAGCTTTTTTAAGTTTTTAAAATCTTTTTCTTGTTTATTATCAATAAAAATTTCAATATTTTTAATTGGAAGCTTGTTAGTTTTTAAGCATCCTGAAGTAATGAAGTTGTTTGTGAGGCTAGGTTTAGAGAATTTAATTAAATTATTAATAGTTAAATTGCCATTTATATCTGATCCAAAGATTCTTTCAAAAGACTTATTTTCATGTTTAATAGCTTTAAGTAAATGATTTAAAGATGATGGATTATTTGATTTGTTAACTGCTAGATAATCTTTTTTGTTTTCAATTTGAGAATTTATTAAAAAAACACTTAAAGCTTTTACTCCTTTATTCCAAGAAAAATTATTATTACTATTTTTGCCTCTAATGGTTGTAGAGTTAAATTCTTCAGGCTTAGAATAAGAAAAGTTAGTTTTAACTAGTTCAGGAGAATGAATATTTACAAACCAAAGTTTTAGACTAGAATTAATCATATATAAATTATAGAAAATATTCACAAATTTTCAATTTAAATCTTTAAAAACTTGGGTAATTCTCAAAATTATGTTAATAAATGGATAGTTTTTAAGTACTTAGAATGAATATTAAAAAGTATCAAGATATTACATATACTCAGATTCCAACATTTTTTGTTGGCCCTTATTTAATAAATGGCTCAATTATTGATAAAGAAGAAGTTATGATACCTTTTGCTACTTATGAAACTACTATCTGGCCATCAGCAAATAGGGGGGCAAGGGTAACTTACTTAAGTGGTGGAATTAATACTGAAGTTTTATCTTCAAATATGACAAGGTCTGTTTCATTTAAGGCAGACTCTCTTAATGATTGTTTAAATTTTGAAAAATGGATTAATAGCAATTTTTCAAAATTTAAAGAACTTTGCAGTTCCCAAAGTCGGTTTGCGACATTAAATTCTATTAATTGTAATATTATCGGAAATAATATTTTCATAAGATTAGAAATAGACCCAGCTGATGCATCGGGTCATAATATGGTTACAAAATTTGCTGAACATTTTGTTTTTTATGTTAAAGAAAACTATACAGATGATAAAATTAAATATCTTTCTTTATCTGGAAATTTTTGTACTGATAAAAAAGTTTCAGCTGTAAATGCATTAAATGGGAGAGGTAAAAAATGTATCTCAGAATGTCTAATTCCTCAAAGAATAGTTGAAAGATTATTAAAAACAGATGTTCAAAAAGTTGTTGATTTAAATATTAATAAAAATTATTTAGGCTCGATCACTTCAGGAAGTTTATTGTCTGCAAACGCGCACGTTGCAAATACTTTATTAGCTACTTTTTTAGCAACAGGACAAGATGCTGCAAATATTGTTGAAGGTTCTCAAGCTATTACTACAATGGAAAATATTAATGGAGATTTATATATTTCAACAACAATTCCTAATCTAATTGTTGGAACTGTTGGAAATGGTAAAGCTAGTGAGGGTATCATTAATAATTTAGATAGCTTAGCCTGTAGAGATGCTATAGAGAAATCTACTAATTCTAAAAGACTTGCTGCTATAATTTCATCAGCAGTTCTTAGTACGGAGTTATCATTATTATGTGCATTAACTAATCCAGCTGAACTTATGAGTGGTCATTTGAAATATGAAAGATAAAGAAAAGATTAATATAAGAAAAACAGATCATATTCAGATCGTTAATAATAAAGAGAATATAGACAGAGTTAAAAATTATTTTGATAAAATTAAATTAATAAGTAGAGCTCTTCCCGAAATTGATTTTAGTGATGTTGATACATCAACAAATCTACTTGGGTATGAATTGTCTTTTCCTTTAATCATATCTTCAATGACAGGTGGAAGTTCTAAGGAGTTGATAAAAATAAATCAGAATTTAGCTATAGCTGCTAGTAAAACAAAAGTTGGCTTAGCCGTAGGTTCGCAAAGAATAATTTTTTCTAATAAAGATGCTACCCAAAGTTTTCAATTAAGAGATTTTGCTAAAAATATTCCTCTAATTTCAAATTTAGGAGCTGTTCAGTTAAATTATGATTTTGATTTATCAAATATATTAAAAGCAATTGAAGTTTTAGATGCAGATGCTATTTACTTTCACTTAAATGCTCTACAAGAAGTTATTCAACCTGAAGGAAATACGAATTTTAAAAATCTTTCTCAAAAGATTATTAAAATAGGACAAAAAATTGATAAGCCAATATTTTTAAAAGAAGTTGGTTGTGGTTTTTCAGGACAAGATTTGGATTTATTTAAAGATTCAAACATTAAATTTATTGATATTGCTGGTTCTGGTGGGACTTCTTGGAGTAAAATTGAATCATTTCGAGGTAATAAAGTACAAGGGAATATCTTCTCAGACTGGGGAATATCAACACCTGATGCTCTTATAAATTTAACAAGAAACTATACTGATTTTACATTTATAAGTAGCGGTGGAGTTAGGTCTGGAATTGATATGTTAAAATCAATAATTTTAGGAGCAAGTTATTTTGCCTGTGCAAAACCGTTTTTAAAAGCTGCAAGTATTAGTTCTGATGAAGTAGTTAAAGTTATAGAAGAATTTAAACAAACTTTTAAAATAGGAATGTTTTTATTAGGGATAAAAAATATTAAAGATTTAAAATCTAATTTCAATTTAATTTTAGAGAGTGAGAAATGAGTGTAGGAATAGGAAGAATAAGCTTTTATACTAGTAACTTTTATTTAGATTTAAAAACTTTAGCAGCTAGAAGAGATGTTGATCCAAATTATTTTTATAATGATTTAGGGCAAGAAAAAATGGCAGTTTGTTCTCCTGATCAAGATATAATTACTCTAGCTGCTGCTGCTGCTAAACCAATTATTGATTCAGTTGATAAAAATAAAATAAGAACAGTAATTTTTTGCACTGAAACAGGTATTGATCAATCAAAAGCTGCTGCTATTTATGTTCATAAGCTATTAGGTTTATCAAATAATTGCCGAGTCATAGAAATGAAACAAGCTTGTTATTCAGCAAGTTTTGCTCTTTCTTATGCAAGTAATTATGTTAAGAGTCACCCAGATGAACAAGTTTTAATAATCGCAGCTGATATTGCTAAATATGGAATAGATACTGCTGGAGAGCCTACTCAAGGTGCTGGCGCTGTGGCTATGTTAATTAAAGCTGATCCTGAGATATTTGAGTATAAAGATCAAAGTGGATTTTATACTGAAGATGCTATGGATTTCTGGAGACCTAATTACAGTGAGACTGCATTTGTTGATGGTAAATCCTCTATAAGATTATATCTAAAATCAATGATTAATGCTTGGCAAGATTTAGTATCTAGAAATAACGTATCAATTGATGATTTTGATTATTTTTGTTTTCACTTACCATTTACTACTATGTCAGTAAAAGCTTTAAAGAAGTTAGCTAAAGTTGCTGAATATAAAGACATAGATTTTTTAAATTCTAGATTATTGCCTTCTCTTGAATATAATAAAAATACTGGAAATTGTTATACTGGTTCTTTATATCAAGGGCTAACTTGTTTAACTGATAATGTCTCAAATTTAGATAATAATAACATATTATGTTTTAGTTATGGGTCAGGTTGTATTGCTGAATTTTTTACTTTAAAAGTTGTAAAAGGATATAGAGAGTATTTATTTTCTAATGATCATAAAAAATTAATTTCAAATAGAACTGAATTAACATTTGAGGAATATCAAAAGTTTTATGAGTTTAAATTCGTAAAAGATGGTACTCAACAGATTATTGATTCATTTTCAAATAATAATTTTAAATTAAAAGAAATTAATAATCATAAAAGGATTTATGCTTGTGAATAAAGAAGTCATTTGTAAGGTTCCTGGAAAATTTATAATAACAGGAGAGCATTCTGTTGTATTTGGAAAGCCTTCTTTAGCAACAACAATTGATAAGTATTGTACTGCTACATTAAATACTAATTCTAAAAATAATATTATACTTGATCTAAAAGATTTAAATGGAGTAAGAAAATTTAATATAAATGAAATTATAGATTTATCTAAAATATCTAAAAAAAAATATGCTGAGTACACTACTTTTTTAATAGCTCTTAATTTATTTTTTAAAAAAGTAGAAATACAGCCAGAGGATGGAATCAATATTGAGATTAAATCTGAGATTCCAAATGGAAGCGGTTTTGGGTCATCTTCTGCAGTTATAACTTCTTTAATTGTTGGATTAAATAAATTTTATGATACAAAATTATCTAAAGACCAACTATTTAACTTAACACATCAAGTTGAATCTTCAGGTGATGGTAAGTCTTCAGGCTCTGATCCTTTCACTGTTTTAAATGGTGGAGTTTGTAAATATCAAAATGGAATAGGTAAAAGTTTAGATTTTTTACCTCCAGGTTTTATTTTAGTTGATACAGGAACTCCAGCTTCAAGTACTAATCAATGCGTAACTAAAGTGATGAAAAATTTTAAACAAGATAATGCTATTTGGAGTAAATTTGAAATTTGTAGTAATTCTATTTTAGAAGCTATTAAAAATAATAATAAAGAGTTATTAAAAAAACAAATACGAATAAATAATCAACTTTTAATTCAAATAGGAGTTGTTCCACAAAAAGTTATTGATTTTATTAACTCTCTTCCAAGTTCTTGCGCTGCTAAAATTTCTGGAGCAGGATCTATAACTGGAAATAATGCTGGGTTAGTATTAATTTTTAATCAAGAAAATGAAGATATAATTTTACCTGAATCTTATAAAATCATAAACTGCACTCCATTAAATAAAGGAGCAGAAATTGTATAAAGTTACAGTTCCTGGAAGTTTAATGCTAGCTGGAGAGCATTCGATTTTAAGGGGTGGAAGCTCAATAGTAGCAGCAATAGATAAATTCATTACTTTAGAATTTATTCCTCTTGAAACTAATAAAATTCAATTAAATACACTTGGTGAGTTATTTGAATTTGATTTAGATAATTTAATAGATAATGAAAAATTAAAATTTATAAATGAAATTATTTTATTTTATAAAGTAAAATTTAAAACAGGTTTTAAATTAAATATAATTAGTCAGATTAATACTACAGTTGGTTTTGGGTCTTCGGCAGCAGTTACAGCAGGTTTTGTAGCTATATTAGAAACATACTTTTATGAATTAAACTTAGAAAAAATTCATAAAATATCCTTAGAGATTACAAGAAAAATCCAAGAAAAAGCTAGCGGGTCTGATTTAGCAGCATCAATTTATGGAGGTATTTTGGATTATACTCCTAATCCTTTTGTTATTAATAGATTACCCTTAATAGAGAATTTAAATGTTTTCTATGTTGGGTATAAAATGAAAACTCCAGAGGTGATAAAACTAGTTGATAAATTAGAAAGTCAAAGCCCTGAGCTTTATAATAAAATATTTAATTTAATTCAAGATTCTGTAAAAGAGTTTAAAGAAGCTATTGAAAATAATAATTATACTAAGTTATATTCAATTATTAATATCTCCCAAGGTTTAATGGATACCCTAGGAGTTGTAAATAAAGATATAGCTAATTTATTGTATGAAATTCGCATAGAAGAGAATAATTTTTGTTCTAAGATTACAGGTTCTGGCCTTGGAGATTGCGTGTATACAATTTCTAAGACTAAAAACAGTAAACATTCAAAATATATAGATGTAGATTTTTCTTCTAAAGGGCTTGAAATTGAAAAAAACTGAATTTGTAAATAAAATTCTTGAAACTAAAAGTTTTAAAATTAAAGAACAAGGTGTTGGTCAAGCACCGTCTAATATTGCATTATCAAAATATTGGGGTAAGAGAAATAAAGAATTGAATTTGCCACTTAATGGAAGTATTTCTATATCTTTATCATCAAAATTTGGAACTAAAACTATAATTTCTATTTCTAATAAAGATGAGTTATTTTTAAATGATAAATTAATAGAAAAAATAGATCCAATATATCAAAGATTATTTGAATTCTTAAATCTTTTTAAAGTAAATGAGGTTAAAGGATTTAAAGTAATTACTACAAACACAATCCCAACAGCATCAGGACTTGCTTCTTCAGCTTCTGGGTTTGCATCAGTTGTTTTAGCTATCAATGATTTGTTTAGTTATAATTTGAATTTAAAAGAATTATCACTTCTTGCAAGACTTGGAAGCGGTTCTGCTTGCAGGTCCTTGTTTGAAAATTTTTCATACTGGGAAGCTGGATCTGATCCAGATGGTTTTGACTCTTATGCTAAAGATTTAGATATCAAATGGGATGAGTTCAAAATCGCTTATTTAAAAGTTAATTCTAATAGAAAAGAGATATCAAGTAGAGATGCAATGAACCTAACAATGGGTAATTCTGATATTAAAAAATTATGGGTAGATAAATGTAATTTAGATTTAAAAACAATTCAAAATGCTTTAAGCAATAAAGATTTTAAAGTTTTAGGAGAAACTGCAGAAAATAACTCTTTGTTTATGCATTCATTAATGCTTTCAAGCAAGCCTTCAATAATTTATTTAGAACCAAAAAGTATAGAATATATTAAAAAAATTCAAAAACTAAGAAAAGATAAAGTCGCGGATATTTATTTGACAATAGATGCTGGGCCAAATATAAAAGTTCTTTTTTTACAAAAAGATGAAGAGCTCATTAAAAAACACCTAAATCTCATTGTATTAAACTAGAAAAGACAGTATCCTAAACCTATGGAATATAAAAGTTTTATAGAAGATTTAGCTACTGAAACAGGGGAGTTAGCTAGTAGTTTACAAGGTGATTTAAAAATAAATTTTAAAGCACCTAAAGATATGGTTACAAATGCTGATCTTCAATGTAATGAGTTAATTACAGAAAAAATTCTTAAACATTTTCCAGATCATAATATATTAACTGAAGAAGCTGATTTAATTAATAAAAATTCAGATTATACTTGGTATGTTGATCCAATAGATGGAACAAATAATTACGCAAGAGGTATGGATGAGTGGTGCGTAAGTATTGGGCTTGTTAAAGATAAAACTCCAATTGCTGGAGGGATAATAGTTCCAACATTAAATAGGTTTTATTACGCAGAACAAGATAAAGGTGCTTATTTAAATAATGAAAGGATTTTTGTTTCAAAAAGAGATAGTCTTGATAAATTTTTAATTACATTTATGACCATATCTGAGGGAAGTCTAAGAAAATATCAAAATGACAAGAAATACGGCCAAATTATACTTGATTCTGCTAATAATTTTGAAAAAGTTAGAATTTTAGGTTCTGCTTGTTATGATATAGCTCTACTAGCTTCAGGGGTTAGTGATGTTTATTATAATAGGAGCGCTAGTTTATGGGATGTCGTAGCTGGGGCTGTGATTTTAAAAGAAGCAGGGGCTGTAATAACTGATTACGAAAATAACCCTTGGACAATTGATTCTGATAATTTCTTAGCTTCTAACAATAAGTGTCATAATGAGGTAATTCAAATATTATTTAATGACTAATCTTAAATTAAGTTTATTTTTCTTTCAATTTTATAAATAATCTATAAAATAAAAAGTAAAATTAATTAAGGTAGTATTATGATTAACTTTGAAAGAATTAGCAGTTTAGTTAACGCTTCTATTAGTGACCTAAGAGCTAAAGACACCCCTAAAGGCTTATTAGCCTTTATAAGTATTTTTCAAGATAAAATTATAAAAATCTAAAAACAAGAAAAAACTTTACCTGAATTACCTGAATTACCTGTCTTAACAGAGCAAGTTAATACTTTGAATTCATATTTAAGTTTAATAAGTGATGCAACAAAAGGTATATTTTCAATTCCAAATCAAGTTTATAAAAATTGTAATATAAAAAATTTATTTTTTGGACCAAAAGGTGAAGTTTTCGCCTTAATTGAGTTACCTCAAAATGAACAATTTAATTTCAGCTACACAATGACTAAAAGTGGTTTTAACCCAGAATTTAACGTAGATATTCAAGAAAATGAAAAAAGATATTTATTATATAACTTTCTTGAAAATGAGTTTATAGAACTTGGAAACCAAGAAATTATTGAAATAAAATTTTTTGATAGTTGTGTATTAGGAATTTTTTTCAATAATCAAGAAAATGAGGTTCTTGATATTAAAAATAGAACGTTTCTTTCAAGATATGATGAAGACCTGATTTCAAAGATAGGATTTAATATTGATACTAATTTACAATCTTCTAAAAATGGAAAAAGTTATAAATGGGTAAGGCAATGAGAAGACTTGTCATTATTTGATCTAGCAAATACTAAATTTTATTCACTTACACTTCCTATTCAAGACAGTAGTTATCCAACATTGATATTTGATAGTAGTGATATGCCATATTATTTTGATACCTCAGATTTAACTAGTAATAAATTAGCTTGTTTTAATACAAGTGAAGTTCTTTCTTTTAGTAAAAACGTAAAACAAGTAGAAGAGGTTGTTAACTTTGATCAGGGATCTTTTATAGTTTTAAAAACAGATGACAATAAATTTAAACTATATGATATAAATAAAAAGGACTTTTTTAGTATAAATAAGATATTAGAGTTTGAAGCTCTTGATTTAGAGTCAGGGTATGGTTTATTTAAAATAAAAAAAGGAGATATAGTACTTGTTGATTTTAACTCTCCTAAAACAATAAGATTATCTCGAGATTATTCTAAACTTTATATTTTTGATGAAAAACCTTTTATTGTTATTAAAGATGAGCAAGAAAATAAAAGACAGTTTTATGATATTTTATTAAATAAAATATATGATTTTAAAATTAATAATATAGTTTCTTTTCCTAAAAAACATAATGATTATTTGTGGATTAAGACCAAGGATGAAGGTTTGGTTTTATATGATTTTAAAAGTAAAATTATGTATCCTCCTGAAGTAGAAATTTCAGGGATTTCTGAGCTTTTTGATGAAGATATCGATCAGTTTGAGATTCTTAAAGCAGCAAATAGTAATAAAAACTATATATGGGACTATAAGGCAATGTCTTTTGTCAAAAAAGAAGGAGTTCTCTTAGAAAGAGAGATGCCTCTAATATCTGATAAAAAAGAAGGTACTTACTCATTAGCTAGTAGTAATTCAGAATCTTTTGAAAGGAACAGAATTTATAAATTATAAAAGTTTTTTCTAAAAAGATTTATTTTTTAAATGAGCCTAAAATACCTCTAACGATACTTCTTGAAAGTTGAGAACCAATACTTCTTGTTACAGATTTAAGAAATGCTTCTCCAACGCTTTGTCTTTTAGATTTCTTTTTTTCTTCTGCTTCTTTTTCTTCTTCAACAATTTCTATTTCTCTTCTTGCTTTTAATTTCTCATATGCTGACTCTCTATCAAGAGTCTTTTCATATTGTCCATAAATAGGTGAAGATTTTATCATTCCAATCTTGTCCTCGTCTGAAACAGAGCCCATCTTAGAGTTTGGAGGGCAGATTAAAGTTTTTTCTACAATAGTTGGAGACCCATCTTCATCTAAAACAGAAACTAGAGCCTCTCCAATAGATAAATTAAGAATCTCTTGCTCAGTATCAAACTTAGGATTTTCTCTAAATGATTTAGCAGCTACTTTTACAGCTTTTTTTTCATTTGGAGTAAAGGCTCTTAGAGCGTGTTGAAACCTATTTCCTAATTGACTAAGTATAATGTCAGGGATATCAGCAGGGTTTTGAGTAACAAAAAACACACCAACACCTTTTGATCTTATTAATTTTACAACTGTCTCAATTTTTTCAACTAAAGCTTTTGGAGCATCTTTAAATAATAGGTGCGCTTCGTCAAAAAAGAAAACAAGTTTTGGTTTATCAGAATCACCTGATTCTTCTAATTCTTCAAAAAGTTCTGATAATAAAAATAATAAAAAAGTACCATAAAGTCTTTTATCATTAACAAGTTTAGTTGCATCTAAAATATTAATTAAGCCATTATTAGAAAAATCTTTAGTTAGAAATTGATTAATATTAATTTCAGGTTCTCCAAAAAATATTTCAGCACCTTCTTCTCCAAGTGTTAAAAGTTTTCTAACTATTGCAGATGTGGATGCTTTAGAAATATTTCCATATTCCTCTTGTAAGTCTTTATTGTGGACCCCAACATATTTTATTAATTGAACTAAGTCTTTTAAATCTAAAAGTAGCAGTCCTTGATCATCAGCAATTTTAAAAGCCATATGAAGAATGTCAGTTTGAGTATTATTTAACTCTATCAGCCTTGAAATCATTGTTGGTCCCATAGAGCTAATAGTAGTTCTAATAGGATGTCCCATTTCTTGATGAAGATCCCAAAAAACAGTAGGAAATCTTCTGAAGCTAAAATCAGTAATATTAATTTTATTTATTCTTTCATCAATTTTTTTATGTTCTGTACCTTTTGTTGAAAGCCCAGAAAGGTCTCCTTTAACATCTGCTGTAAAAACTGGAACTCCATTTTTAGAAAAATGCTCTGCTAGAACTTGAAGAGTTACAGTTTTACCAGTTCCTGTTGCTCCTGAAATAATTCCGTGACGAGTTGCCATTTTTAAATCAAATTCAACTTGTTTTCCTTCAGGGTTTGCTCCAATTAATATTTTTGTCATTTTTATTTTTCAAAAGTTGTAGATAATTCTACATTAACATTAAAATCTTTAGCTTCAGAGAAAATTATGCCATCTTCTATGATATTTCCTGCTCGAATAATATCTCCAATAATTGATTTGATTAAATCAGTCTGGTCTTTATTACAGTTAATATTTAATTTTGAAACTTCCCATTTTAAACTTTTTTGTTCTACAGTTTTTTTAGATCTGATTTCAGAAATTAAATTACTAGCTAGTTCATATGCTAAAATATTTTCAGGAATTTTTATATCTTTAAAATCATTATCGCTTGGCCAAGAAGCTAAATGAACAGAAGATCCTTGTTCAAAGCTTGAGTTCCAAATTTCTTCGGTAATAAAAGGGGTGAAAATTGCGAATAACCTTAAATAAGTATTTAAAGTAAAGCTTAATGTAGCTAAAGCAGATTTTCTTTCTACTGAATCTATATCAGAATAACTTCTAGTTTTTACAAGTTCTAAGTAGTTATCACAAAAGTCCCAAAATGATTCTTCAATTGTATTTAATGCAATTGAATATTCATATTTATCTAAAGAAGTAGATGCTGATTTTATACTTTCTTTTAATCTTAATAGAAAAGATAAATCCAAACTATTTGTAATATCAGTTTTTTTAATATCTTTAATATCAAATTCTAATCTTTCAAATTGCATCATGATAAATTTTGATGCATTAAAAAGTTTAGTAACTAGTTTAAAGCCAATTTTACAGGTAGTCTCATCAAAAGTTGTATCAGTTCCAAGTTTAATTTTTGATGCCCAGTATCTAATAGAGTCAGCAGAATATTTTTCTATAAATTCACTAGGTGAAATGTTTTTTCCTTTTGATTTACTTAATTTTTTCCTGTCTTTGCCAAGAACAAAGCCAGAAATAATTATATCCTTCCAAGGGATTGTTTGTTGTAAATATTCAGCTTGTAAAATAGTATAAAATGCCCAGGTTCTAATAATATCATGTGCTTGTGGCCTGACATCTGCCGGAAAAAGATTTTTATATCTTTGTTCATTAGTTCCTAAGTGCCCAGAGATATGGGGAGTCAGGCTTGAAGTTGCCCAAGTGTCCATAACGTCTTTATCGTGAATAAATCCATTTTCTCTATTTCTATCAGCTTCAGTGTATCCTTTTGGCGTATCAATAAAAGGATCGATAGGTAGCGACTTTTCATCTGGTAATAAAGGCTCTTGGTAGTCAATACAGCCTTGATCATCTATTTTATACCAAACAGGAATTGGAACTCCATAATATCTTTGTCTACTTATGCACCAATTTTGATTTAGTCCTTGTACCCAATTTGTATATCTTGATTGCATATGAGATGGGTACCAATTTATTTCATCTCCTCTTTTTAACAATATTTCTTTAGACTCCATTGTATCTACAAACCATTGCCTTGTTAAAATATATTCAATTGGAAGAGAACCTTTTTCATAAAATTTAACAGGGTGTTCCATTTTTTCAGGATCTTTTACTATTGCAGTTTTTGTTCCACAAACAGATGAATTTTCGTTTTCTAAAAGTTCTAATGTAATTTTTCTAGCTTTTTTTATAAAGCAACTATCTAAAAGTTTAAAGTTTTCTTTTGCTATCTCAGGTTTTAAACTTTTAAAAGCACCTCTTTCAAAATTGATACTTTTAATATGTCCAGATTTTGAAATAACTTCCTTAGCTGGTAGTTTAGAGTTTTGCCAAAATTCTACATCTGTTATATCTCCAAATGTACAAATCATCATAATTCCTGATCCTTTTTCTGGATCAGCATGAATTGATGGCATAATTGGAACAGAATAATGAAATAATGGAACAATCGCATTAGTTCCAAATAAATCTTTATAACGTTTATCATCAGGATGAGCTACAACTGCAATGCAAGCTACAAGTAGTTCAGGACGGGTTGTTGCTATCGTAAAACTTTTAGAATTCTCAGTTTGAAATTCAATGAAGTTATATTGTGAAGGCATATTTTTATCTTCAATTTCAGCTTGTGCAACTGCTGATTGAAAATCAATATCCCACATAGTAGGAGCTTTTTTATTTTTACAATAACCTTTATTGTAATTTTTTATAAAAGCCAACTGAGAAATTTTTCTACAATGATTATTAATTGTTGAATATTTTTGATCCCAATCATAAGACAGGCCTAAAGTTTTAAAAGTATTTTCATATGACACTTCATCAATTTTAGTAACAAACTGACAGGCTGTAATAAAATCATTTCTAGAAACCTCTAAAGGTCTTTTTTCTTTATGTTTAAATGAAGAAAAATCAATATTTTTATCTTCAACATTAGGATTACATTTAATATTAAAATAGTTTTGAACACGCCTTTCTGTTGGTAGTCCATTATCATCCCAGCCAATTGGATAAAAAACATTTAAGCCAGACATTCTTTTATATCTAGCTACAATATCTGTTTGAGTATAAGAAAATATATGCCCAAAGTGTAATGAACCAGAAGCAGTAGGGGGTGGAGTGTCAATAACAAAAGATTCTTCTCTTGAGATATTTGGATCCCATTTGTAGATCTTGTCTGTAAACCAAGACTCTTTCCAATTTGCTTCTGTTTCAGTCGACTTATATTTTTTGGGCAATTCTTTCATTTTACTTAACTCTTAAACTTACATCTTCCCAGTTTATTACATTAAAAAAAGCTTCTAAATAAGCTGCTCTTTTGTTTTGATAATTTAAATAATAAGCGTGTTCCCAAACATCACATACAAGTAATGGAGTACAAACCCAATTAGTTAAATTTTGATGTTTTTCAGCTGTCATTATACTTAAACTTTTATCAATATTATTTTGAACAAGCATAACCCAACCAGATCCTTCAACGGCTCCACCTGCAGATAAAAATTGAGCTTTAAATTTATCATAACTTCCAAAATCTTTAGTTATTTTATCATTTAGCTCTGAAGTTATTTCTTTTCCATTAGGGCACATATTATCCCAAAAGATACAATGTAAAAAATGTCCTGCACCGTGAAATGCAACTTCTCTTTGCCAATGTTTAATTAAAGAATAATCGTTTGATTCTCTAGCTTCTTTTAATTTACTTTCAGCTTTATTTAAACCATTAACATATCCATTATGATGAATATCATGGTGAAGTTTCATAGTTTGTTCATCTATATGTGGCTCAAGTCCATCGTATGCATAAGGTAAATCTGGTAATTTATGAGTCATTCTATCTCCTGTAATAAGTTTTTTTTAATAAAATAATACATTTATTATCTTATGTCTATTTTAATTGATGATTAAGTAATTTTGTTATATATTTATTAAAAAGGAGATTTTATGTTTGAAACAGATAGGAAAGGTGCTTCTAATGGATTAAATCTTCCAACTATTTCTTTAGCTGAAGGAAGAAGAAGGTCAGGGGTAGGAGAAGATAAATATCCTTTAAATATGGATATGGATTTACTTATTAAGTTTGAAAAAAATCTAAGTAATGGCACTGTTCTAGGAAGTAAGGCTTATATTGAAATTAATGCGATGGGTGATGATAAGTATACTGCTTCAATTTGCTATAAATTGAATATAAATCCAATAAAAATCATTGTTTTATATGATTGTAGGGTTAAAGCAGAAGATAAAATAAAAGCTGTAAAAAATTTAAAAAAGCAGTTAACTTCTCAAAATGAAGATGGCCAAATTGATGTGCATCCATTTGTTGGCTCACTAAAAGTAAATAATAATTAGGCAGGCTTAATTATTTAATAGTATAAAGTTATACAATATTAGCTTTTATTCTAAGTATTTAAGTATATTTTAAACAATTTAAGTAGTTAAATATTTTATCTTAATAAATTGCAGAAATTATAATAATTGGGTATAAATTACTAAAATTAAAAGATTTATTATGCAGTTATTTAAAAATATATTATTTTACTCAATTTTAGGTTTAACTCTCATTGGTGCTGACGAATGCCAAAGAGATTATGAATTTGGAGTTCAAGAAACACCAACACCAACTGAAACTGAAACAGCAACTAGTTCAGAAACCCCAACTGAAACACCTACTGAAGATCCTTCTAGTACTTCAAGCTCAACTCCAACAGAGTCGGCTTCGCCATCGGCTTCTCCGTCTCCAACAGCTATTCAAAATTCAGCTCAATTAAGTTCTACAACAAATAATCAACAGGATATAGTTTCTGATAATAATATCATAACTCAAATTAGTTCTTTAACAGAAAATAGCCAGCAAGTAACTTGGTTAGGGGGCATTTATGAGGATGAAAGTGATTCAAGTATTGTTTTAGATACTGATGGTGATGGGTTTACTGATAGCTTAGAAAAAGATTTTAATACAGATTTAAACGATTCAAATTCTTTTCCTGATTTTAAAGTATCAAATTTAGAAACAAGATTATTAAACACAGACCAGGATATAGATGGACTTTTAGATATTGAAGAACAAGATCAAAATACTGATTTTTTATTATCAGATACAGATAAAGATGGTTTTTATGATGGAATAGAAGTTTTATCAAATACTGACCCAACCGATAAATTAAGTTTCCCAAAAAATGATATTGACCAAGATGGGGTCCCAAATAAATTAGAAACTAAATTAGGAACAGATTTAAATGAAATTGACTCGGATGGGGATCTATTAAGAGATGATTTAGAGATAGTAATTGGATCTAATCCTTTATTAAAAGATACAGATAAAGATGGTATTTTAGATGGAAAAGAAGTTTTGATTGGTTCTGATCCTGTTTTAGCTGAAAAAAATAACTAAATATATCTATGAGTTACGATACAAAAACATTACAGAAATTTAAAAAGAAATCTTTAATAAGAAGATATAAGAAATTTTTTAAATTTATCATTTTACCAATTTTATTAATACTTATTTTAGCAAGTTTTTACTTTTCTAATATGCCACGGGAAAGGCATGCAAAAAGATATAATTTTATTAAGAGAACTACTTTAGGTGCTCAAAAGTTTTTTAAAATGACTTATCTTAATATGACCACTGCTCATGATGATTTTAAAAACTCTAAACTTCCAATAGCTGAATTGTATATTAAGGGAAAAAGATTAGATAAGTTAAATCAGGACCTGCCTTTTAGTGGAAAACAAGACCAAAAAGCTAAGTTTAAAATTGATAATAAAATTTACGATGTTTCTGCAAGATACAGAGGGGATTCAATGAATCACTGGGCATTTCCTAATAAATCTTGGAGAATCTCATTATCTAAAAATAAAAACTTTAATGGTATTAAAGAAATTAATTTAAATGTTCCAAGAATTAAAACTCAGATTTCTAATTGGCTTGGTTATGAAATGGCAAAAAAGTTTCCTAATCTTTTAGTCCCTGAAACTGGTTATTATCATTTTAGATTAAATAAAAAATATGAAGGAGTAAGACTTTTCTTAGAACAGCCTAATCAAGACTTTTTATTAAGAAGAAATTTACCTGCAGGAAAAATTTATATAGGTGATATTACAACTGAGGAGCTTTATGGAAAAGATCCAAGAGAAAAACTATTTTTAAATGCTAGTTCTGGATCTTGGAAATTGGAAGCTCCTGGAAATGATATATCTAAAACTGAGCTAGATGCTTTAATAAAAATTATTAATACAGAGAACAACCCTTATGTCTTTTATAAGAAAATTAATGATATTATTAATATTGATGCTTTATTAGAGTATATGTCTTTATTAGAAATAGTTAATTCAGTTCATATTGATGAAACTCATAATCAAAAATTTTATTTTAATAATATAACAGGTAAGTTTACTCCAATTGTATGGGATACTGTTGCATATTATTGGGACAATAGAGAGTTAGATACAGCTGTAAATGCATTATATCGAGTCATCCTTTCAAATCCAAAACTTAGAAGCTTAAAGGATAAGAAAATTTTTGATATTATTAATAACGAACTATCTGTAGATGAAATAAATAAAATTATAGATTCACAAACTGATTTAATTAAAGAAGATATTAAAACAACAAAGTTTAAAATCCATGCAAATGATAAAGGTATTCAGTTTTTATCTAACTCTCAGTGGTTAGGTTCTTTAAAAGAATTAAAAAATAAAATATCTAAAAGAAATGTCTATTTAGGGCAAGAATATCAAAAAGCAAGTATTAATTATAAATTATCAAAAGTTACTGATTTAAAATATCGATTAGTTTTTGAAGTGCCAAATAGAATAGGCGTTAATTTAAAATCTATTAAATTTAAAAATAATATAAATAATTTAAAGTTAAAAAGAGTAGGTTTATCTGATATTGGGGATATAGATATTAATTTTATAAATCCAAATATTAAATTAAATCAAAATATTTTAAATATTAATGATAATTTGTATTCTAAAAGAAGATACCGATTAGATAAAAATAAGAGTATTCCAAATATAATTCCTAGTTTTTATACATATGAAATAGACCTTCTTAAACCTACTGAGTTAGAGATCGATGAAATAATAGCAGATAATTTAATTACTCAATTACCTATTAAAACAATAGATAATATTAATTCTAAAATACCTAAGTATACACCTAATATGGTCTGGTGGGATATTGATAAGTTTTCTAAAAAAATAATTACTAGAAAAAGTAACCCTCAAAAAGTTATTAATAATATAATAATAGAAAACCGTGAACAACTTTTTATTGATCAAAATGCTAATTTAGATTTTGATCCTGATACTGGCATAGTTGTAAAAGATGGTTTTTTAAACATTAAAGGTACCGTTTCAAACCCAATTCTTCTTGAGCCTAACTCTAATCGTTGGAATGGGATTGCTGCAATTGATTCTAAAGTAGTTCTTGAAAACTGTATAATTAAAAAAGGAAGTGATCATAAATTTAATCATATAAAATTTAGAGGTGGCTTGAGTTTTCATAATTCAAAAGTTTTAATAAAAAATTGTACTTTTGAAGATAATTTTTTATCTGCATATGATTCAGAAATTAAAATTATAGATTCTAAATTTTTAAGTAGCCTAGAAAATCCAATAAATATTTATAACTCTAGCTTTCAAGAAGAGAATCTAGAAATTATTAATAAAGATTTATTTCACTCTAAAGAGATTTTAAATAAAATTCCTTATGGAACTCCTGCAAGGATTGAAAGAGAGTTTAAATTTTCATTAAGCGGAGAGAATTTAAATAAATATTCATTAAGTGAAATTTCTAATCAAATACATAAAGCCTTATCAAAATCAGTTAAAAATGAAAACTGGAATGGAGCATTAAAAGTTAACAATAAATATTATACCGACAAAGTAAGTAAAGACTATATTTTTAGAGATGTCTACTTTGATACTCCTGATAATTTGAATTATAAACACTCTGTTTCTTATAGATACAGAAATAGATATAAAAACGGTAAAGCTTATGACTATTTTGTTAAAGATGCTTATAACCCTAAATACTGGCCATATAGACTGGAATTTCAGGCAAAGTTAGGAAGGGTTGAACTTGATGATGGATTTAGTACTGTTAACGAGTCAAGATTTGAATTTAGAAAAGAATCTAAGCCTTTTACTGATACTTTTCTGCCTCCTGATGCTCCTTGGGATGAGGATGAGTTCTTATCGTATTTTAAAAAAGGGGAGTTTCAAGGTTTTGTAACAACCCCAGCTTACGATTTAATGAAATTTTTTAAGTCAAAAGGTGTAGATAAAGATTTAAAATTTATTCCTAAAACGGTTTTATTAACTAATAGACTTCGTCAGCATTTAAATATTAAAACTGATTATGGTTCTGGGCCAAACCCTGAACAAGCATATATTATTAGTTTAGATGAGTCCTTAGTTTATGAAGCTAATAACTATTTAGAATATTTAAAATATAGAAAACTTGGTAGTAAACTAGATAAACCTGAAGTTGATGGAAGGATTTTAGAAATTGAAGTTGAATTTGAGAGAAATATTTCTGATAAATTAGATTTAGAAATTAAGAACAATCCATCAAATCAAGAATTAAAAGATATTAGAGATGCATTTATTAAAGATCAGTTAAAGATTATGACTGTAATTAAAGATTATTTTCATAATTTAGATATAGAAATAAAAGCTGCTAATAAAAGTAAATTTGTGCAATCAATTGATATAATAAATAATAAAATACAATGAAATATATACTATTAATAATTACTCTTTTTTTTACAACAACAGTTATAGCTGAAGATGCTTATGATCCATTAGAGCCTATTAATAGACCAATATTTAAGTTTAATGAATCATTTGATAAACTATTTTCAGAACCTGTGGCTAAAGGATATAAGAAAGTTACGCCTCCCTACATACATAAGGGGATTGATAACTTTTATAAAAACTTAAACTACCCCGCAACTTTTGTTAGTTCTATTTTACAATTAAAAATTGGACAAGCATTAGAACAAACTTCAAGGTTTTTAATAAATTCAACTCTTGGAATAGGTGGACTATTTGATGTAGCAAATGAATTTGGGATTGAATATCATTATGAGGATTTAGGTCTAGCTCTTGCAAATAGCGGAGTCCCTGCAGGGCCATATATAATGCTACCACTTATGGGGCCAACAAACGTTAGAGATTTTATTGGAAGAGTCGGAGATACTTTCTTGGATCCAGTTTATTGGATTGTTGAATCTTCAGACATAAGTGATGATTCTAAATTTAATATTAATCTAGGAGTAAATATACTACGATTTATTCATTTACGTTCTACTTTAATTGAAGCAATTGAAAGTGGTAGAGAAGCTTCTTTAGACTATTATTCGTTTATGCAGTCAAGTTATTATAAATATAGAGATAATTTATTACTGGACGGAAAAGTGGACTCTTTTAAGGATGAAGAAGATGATGTCTTTGGCGATAACTTTGGCGAATAGTTATTTGTTTCTAAATTGTTAAGTAAAGTATTTTTCAGGTCGATTATATTTATATAAAGCTTATGAAAAGATTTATACAAGTATGAATTTTTTATATAGCAATCTATAATAATTCTGAGCAGCTTTTTCTTAAGCAACTGATTTTATAGACTATTTCTAATTTAAAGTTCTGGCATTTCATTTGCAATATATACTTATAGGTTTTTATAAGGATAAGTTATGGCAAAAGAGCTAGCAGTTGAGAAATATAAAAAATATTCTGATTTTGACAAAGAAGAATTAATTAAGAATTACTTACCATTAGTTAAAAAAGTTGTTCATAGGTTAGCTAGTAGGCTTCCTAAAGTAGTAGATTTAAAAGAAATGATTAATTCAGGAATAATTGGTTTAGTTGATGCTTTTGAAAAATTTGATCCAGATCAATGCCCAAATTTTGGAGCTTATGCAAAGTTTAGAATAAGAGGCTCAATAATTGATAGTTTTAGAACTCAAGATCACCTTCCTAGAACATTAAGATCAAGAACTATGAAAATTGAAAAGGCTTTTAACACTTTAGAGCAAAAGCTAGGCAGACCAGTTAATGAGTTAGAAGTTGCCGAATTCTTAGAAATGGATATTAAAGATCTAAGAAAATATGTAATGTACGCTGGAAATATGGTTATGTGTAGTTTTGATGATTTAGGTTACGGAACTGGTGATGAGAGATATAAAACTAACTCTAAGACTGAAGATGATCAAAGCCCATTAAGTCAAATTTTAGGCACTGAGAGAGTTCATATAATGTCTAGAGCATTAGATAGACTTCCTGAAAAAGAAAGGTTAGTAGTTAGTTTATATTACTATGAAGAACTTAGCTTAAAAGAAATTGGGCAAATATTAGAAGTAACTGAATCAAGAGCTTCTCAAATAAGGTCTCGAGCTTTACTTAGATTAAAAAGTAATTTAGACAGTTTCAAAGAATTAGATTAATAATTATATTAAAATCCAAAAGCTTTTAAAGAGTCAATAATAGTATCTTTAATTATTGGCTTTGTACTGTCTTTTAATTCTTTATCTAAAAATTCAAGCGCTTTATCTTTAATTTTAGATTTTACAGCTTTGTTAAAAATATTCTTAATATCTGGTTGAAAAATTGGTATTGGAAGATCCCCATAGATTTTTAGAGGAAAAACAATTTCATTTTTTGAATTTAATATATATTTAAATTCTTTAACTTCATTAATTATTGAATTAGAAATAATCTTATCAAATACAAAATTTGAGTCTAAATCTAAGGTATTTGATTTTTTTGTTCCTGAAGCTTGTATACTAAAAAAATCTGAAATAAATTCTAAGTCTTTAACTTTTAAATTATTACTATTAATATCAAATTTTGTGTTTAGACTTTTAATTTTTGTAAAATCTCTATTTAATACCTCTATTTGATCAGCTGAAAAATTCTTAATTTTCTCATCTATTTTAGGTATTTTTTTAATCTCTTTTAGAACTTGATTAAGTATATTTACTTTTGTTATTTTTCCATCAACTAAATCAACATCTCCAGAAAGTCTAATTGAGTTGTTTTTATCAATATAAACTATAGAGTTTAAGCTGTTGATCTTACCAGTTAATTGCTTATTATAATTTGGGTCTTTTAAAAGTAATAAGTTTTCTAGAGCAATTTGTTTAATACTTAAATCAATATTTTTTGTTCCTTTGCCAAGATCATAATTAATTTTTGTATTCAAATCTCCATTTAAAAGTTTAGTATTGAACTTATTTGTTGATATTTTTTTATTTTTAAACGCAACTTGTATTTCATCAGTTTTAAGTTTTTCATTATTAAACAAGAAATCTTCATTGTTAATTTTAAAGTTTAAGTTATCTAAGCTTCCATCAATATTAACTACAGAATTTAAATTATTAACTTTAAATTTTGGATTTTGAAAAACAAAATCATTGATTTTAGAAAGCCCTTTAATGTTAATATTTTTGTTTTTGATACTTATATCAAAATTGTTTTCTAAGTTTCCATTTATATCTAAACCTTTTAATAATGATTTAAAGTCAGATAAATTAACATTAGAGTTTTGTATGTTAAAATTTGCTTTTTCTTCATTTAAATTAAAGTCTCCATAAAAAGTGTTTTTTATATTTAAAATTGTTAAATTACTATTTTTAAATTCTAAGTTTTTTGCATCTAAATCAAACTTAAATAAATTTAGTATAAGATCAAATGGTAATTTTTCTACAATCCCAGAGGATGTTAGTTTATTTATTGTTAAAAGATTATTTTCTAATTTGATTTTAGTTGTAAGGTTTTTTAAAAATAAGTTTTTGGTAGTCTTTTTATCTAAATTATTGAGATTAAAAGATATATCTTTAAGCTCAATTAGCTCAGCTGAGATATTTAATTTTTCTTTTTGATTATCAAGCTTTTCTTTAGGGCCGTCTTCTTTTTTAACAGAACTTAATTCTAAGCCAGGGATATATGTTTTATTTGCTTTTTGAATGATTTTTATAGCAGAGTTTTTAATAACTAATTTTTTAATCTCAATTTCTTTTTTAATTAACTTAAAAGCATTTAATTTGACTAAAACTTCATTTAATTTAGTAATATCATCATTGTTTTTAATACTAATATCTTTAATATTTAAGCTAATTGGCGGGAATGCTTTAATATTTATCTCACCTAGATTAATATTGCCTTCTAGTTTTTCTGATAACTGCTCTTCTATTAAAGGCTTAAATTTGTTAATTATACCCTTAGAGTTAAAATAAAGATATCCAGTTAAAAGAGATAAAAGGATAAAAGCTATGATTAATATAATTTTAAATAATTTTTTCATTTTCATTTTTTTTATAGTTTATAATTTACTTACTCTATTTTTTTCTCTTATATTAGTTTTCTTTGCAATTTTTAACAATACTCTTAGAAAAGAACTTAAATTTAGATTAGGACTAATATCCCATAAAAAAAGTAATTATATATGGATCCACGGAGCTTCACTTGGTGAAATAAATTCATTACATGGAATAGTTAATAAGTTAAATACTAATGAAGTGGATATCTTAATTACTAGCTTCTCTAAAAATGGTTTAAAATCTAAAATTTATGATAATATTAAACTAATATGCTTTGATAATATTTTATTTTATTTTTTATATTTTAGAAAAGTTAAAATTGAAAAATTTATTTTATCAGAAAATGAACTTTGGCTAAATATGTTATTGTTTATTAAATTAAAAAAAATAAATGCTGTTATAATAAATGCAAAAATTAATAATAGTAAAGTTTATTCTAATTTTAACTTCTTAATTAAATTTTTATTAAAGGATTTCTCAAAAATCTCTTGTGAAAATATAAAAACTTTTAATTTTTATAAAAAATGTTTAGATTCTAAGAGAATTTATCTAAATACAAATACTAAGTATTTAATAAAAGAAACTAAGATTAAAAGCTTTACTAAAGAAGAGCTTAAGATTAATAAAAATTTAGTAATTACTTTTTCAAGTATTAGGCCAAAAGAGTTAGATTATATTTGCTCTGAGATTTTTTTAAATAAAGATACTTTTTATATTTTAGCACCTAGGCATATAGAAAAAGTAGCTATTTTTATGAATTACTTTAAATCTTTAAATATAAAAGTATCTTTATTTTCTAAAGATAAGTCTTTTCAAAATAGCAAAGTTCTAATAATTGATACTCTAGGAGACCTTAATAAGTTCTTTGATTTGTCAGATATAGTTTTTGTTGGCGGAACTTTAGCACCAGGTTACGGCGGGCATAATCCTTTAGATGCTGCAGCGTTTAATAATCAAATAATTTCTGGAAATCACTTTGATTCACAGACTGAAATTATTAATAAAATGATAAAAAAAGATGCAATTAAAATTATAGATAAAAAGTTCACTTTTAATGATATGTTACTAGAAAATGAACTTTTAAAAAGAAATAGCAAACTTTTTATAAATAATATCCAAAATGAGATTAAAGAATCTATTAATAAGGTCTTATGTTAAAAATATTTAGTAAGATTTATTTTTTAATTACGTCTATTAGAAATAAATGTTATGATTTTAAATTATTTAAAGAACATAAAGTTAATCTTCCTATAATATGCGTTGGAAACATTACAGTTGGTGGAAATTCTAAAACCCCATTTGTTATACATTTAATTAAATTGTTAAAAACTTTAAACTATAATCCTGTTGTTTTAACTAGAGGCTATAAATCAAAAATTAAAAATACTCCTTATTTAATTAAAGATATTGATAATGCTACATATATTGGAGATGAGCCAGCATTAATTAAATTAAAGGCCAATATTCCTATTATAATATCTCCTGATAGAGTTAAGGGGGCTAGGTATATATTAGCTCACAAGCTTGGAGATATTATAATAATGGATGATGGCTTCCAGCATAGAAGACTTAAAAAAGACATTAACTTTGTTTTAGTAGATAGTAGCTCTAATGAGAGCATATCAAGAATGTTTAATGGAAATTTACTTCCTTTAGGAAAACTAAGAGAATCCATAAAAGATGGGTTAAAAAGAACAGACTGCATAGTATTTTCATCAAATAGTGAAAAGACAACTCTTCCTTTACTTGACATTCCTTCAATCACTTTGAAAAATAAATATATTTTCTTGGACTACTTACTAAATAGTATTCCTGTTCCAAAATCAGGGGTTCTTTTATCAGGAATTGCAAATCCTGATAGGTTTGTAAATGCGATTAAACAATTTAATATAAAGATAGAAGATTCTATTTTATTAAAAGATCATTTTAAATATAATAAAAAGTTTATAAGTAATATTCTTTATAAAAATACCTTGATAATAACTACCTTTAAAGACTTTGTTAAATTAATGGACTTAGATCTTGAACTTTCTAAGTTTGTAATTTTAGACTTAGACTTAGAAGTTAATGATCAATATCTTACAAACTTTATCAAAAACAAAATTAAGGGTTAGTTTTCTCATTATTTTTAGCTATTAAACAAGCTGGAGAAGAAAAACCTTCACGATAACAATATGCAGTAGGAAATTCTGGATTAAAAAGCAGGCTATTTTTAATTGAAGTGGAACAGTTATTTGAAATATTTCTTATTCGATAAATATTATATTTATTTGGGTATGTTTCTTCAAAGTCTTTATATTTTTTTTCTTTAAAAATAACATCTTTTTCATATTGATCGATTAATTTTGATAACTCGTCTTTGTACTTTATTTTTTTATAGTCTTTTCTTAAAGTAAGGTTTGGAGCTGTTTTTGTGATTGCAATTTTAGTTTTTGAACAATGATGAGTAATAAATTTTGAATATATGTTTTCGATCTCTTTTTTTAACTGATAGCTAGGGTTTTTAGAATAATTAAATAAATACCTTTTTAATCTAAAATTCAAATCTGTTAAAATTTTATTAGGATATTTATCTCCAAGTTTTAGTTCTAAATCTAATTCTCCAACTATCTCTTTATCAAAAGCATAAGTATTAATATATTGCCTTTCATAAGCATAAATACATTCAACAGATTTTAAGCCTTTTTTTGCACAAATCCCAACAGGATTGTCAGCTTGTATTTTAACTAAGTTATTATAGTTACTTAAACATTTTTCTGAATTATCAATTTTTTGGTGACTTAAATTTTTATGTATATTTGGCATACAATAAAATTCTACTAATTTTTCATAGTAAGGAATTAATTTTAAAATTGATTCAGGAGTTTTTCTAAATTCAGCCTGCATTTCTAAAGCTGAAAGTTTTAGTTCAATAAGATTTAAAGCTTGGATCTGTTTTTTAGATAGGTAATCTAAAGAAACTGCTCCATCTTGAGAATGCAGATTTAAAGAAAAGATAATTAAAAAAATAAAAAATTTCATAATAAAAAATAATAATATAAGCTAGTTATATTATAAATTATTATCTATAATTTAACAAGTTATGGAAAATAATAGCATTAGTATAATAGGAAGAGGGTATTACGGCGATTTTTTATTTCAATTACTAGATTCAAAGAATAATATTATTAGATCTTATGATAAGGGAAAAGATAAGAATATTCCAAGTAATTTTTTTAATTCTGAAATTTATTTTTTAGCTGTAAGTCTTAAAGATCTTGAATCTGCTATAATTGAAAATAAAATCCTTTTTCCCAAAAATTCAATTATAATTGAAACTTGTTCTGTAAATAATTTCCCTAAACAGATCTTAACTAAGCATTTATCTCATTTAAATTTAATTTCTTCACACACTCTTTTTGGCCCTAAATCTTTAAAAAACACTGATCAAGTTAAAGAGATAGTATTAGAAAATATAAATTCTTCTAAAGTAAAGTATGATAAAGTTCAAAAACTCTTTACTGCTCTAAATCTAAATATTATTGAAAAAACTGCATCAGAACATGATAAAGAAATGGCAACCACACATTTATATACTCAGTTAATTGCGTTACTTTTACAAAATTTGAATTTTAATAAAAAAAGTTTATATACTCAATCTAGTAAAGAGTTATTAAATTTTACTGAAACTTTAAAGCCAGAAATAGATTTATTAAAAGAAATTTTAACATATAATAAATTTTCAACAGAAAGTTTAGAAATTTTTTTATTAGAATTAAATACAACATTAAAAAAGATTGGCTATGAAAAAAATTAGTATACTAGGACCAGAAGGGAGCTTTAGTTATATTTTAGCTCTTAAAATAAAAGAACGTTTAAATTCAGAAATTATACTTTCAGATAATTTCAATGATATTATTAGTTCTATAGGAGACAACTATGGATTATTACCAATAGAAAATTCTACAACATCAAACGTTCATGAAAATATTGATAGTCTTTTTAATTCTAGGCTTTATATTTTAGGAGAAGCATTTTTATCCATAAAATTAAATTTAATAGGATTAAAAAATAGTAAATTAACTGATATAGATAAAGTATATTCACATCCAAAAGCCCTGAGTCAAGCATCAAAATTTTTGATAGAAAAAAACTTAAAAACAGAATTTGTATCTTCAACATCAAAAGGACAAGAAATAGTTTTATGTGAAAATATAAAAAATATTGCAGCGATAGGAAGTTCTCATTTAATTGATAAAGAAAACTTAAAAATATTAGAATCTAATATTCAAAATAATAAGATTAATAAAACAAGATTTTTAATAGTTTCAAAACAAGAAGATTTGTCTGAAAAACAAGGAAGCTTAAAAGCTTCAATAATTTTTAAATTATCTCATCAGCCAGGGTCCTTAGTTAGAATTCTTAATTACTTTAGTGAAAATAATTTAAATCTAACTAAAATTGAAAGTAGGCCAATACCAAATACTGAATGGGAATATAGTTTTTGGGTAGATTTTATTCTTGACTCTAGAAAAATAAAAAAAGTCTTAGATGAGATGAAAGATAAGGTAGTTTCAATGCAGCTTTTAGGGGTATATCCTAACCTAGGAACTTTTGATTCTTAAAATATTTTACCAGGATTGATGATATTATTTGGATCAAATATTTTTTTTATATTTTTAAATTTATCAATTTTGTGATTTGAACATTGAAGTTGAAGGTATTCTTTGCGCTTTAAACCTATTCCGTGCTCTGCAGAAATAGAGCCATCAATTAATTTTATATATTCAAAAAAACTTTTATTAATTTTATGACAGTCATTTATAAAATCTTGAAAATTATTACATTTTTCAGTTGCAATATTAATATGTAAATTAGCATCTCCAAGATGTCCAAATATAAAAACTTTATACATAGGGAAAAAAGATTTTATTTTTAAAACTATTTCTTCAAAATTATTTAAGTAGGTTCTAAATGGGAATGAGATATCAAATTTATGTAAATAATAAATATCTGATAATATAATTGGTATATCTTCTCTAATTTTAAGAAGTTCTTCATTTTGTTTTGTACTTTTACTAGTAATAACATCTATTAAATTACTATTTTCAATTAAATATAATAACTTTTCTTCAACTTCATTTAAATATTTATTATTAATTTTTAATAATAAATAATGTTCAGAATTACTATTGATATTTATTTTTTTATTTAACTTAAAAGATTCCTTGTCAAGGTATTCAACTAATTCTAATTCAACATTTTTTAAAGCATTGATAATTAAATTAAATAAATCATAGTCATTAAATGAAAGTAAATAAAAATTGCTATTGTTAACTATTTCTTTTGTCTTCAAAAGGATTTTAGAAATAAACCCCAATGTTCCTTCAGACCCAATAATTAATTGATCAAAATCATAGCCAACTCGCTCTTTTATTAACTTTGTTGAATCATAAACTTTTCTTGTTCCATCAATGAATTCAATTCCTAAAACCCATTTTCTAATATTACCATTATAAAAAACATCACTGCCTCCGCAGTTTGTAGATAGGATACCTCCAAGTTGAGCAGACCCAGAAGAGGGGATAGATAAGGGGATATATCTATTATATTCCTTAAGATAGCTTTGTAATTGATCTAAAGCTACACCAGGCTCAATAGTAATACTTTTTGTAAAAGGATTGTAATCTAAAATTTTAGAATATTTTTCAAAAGAAACAACTATTTCTTTATCAATCGCAGTGGCAGCGCCAGATAATCCTGTTCGTCCTCCTGAAGGAACTAATTTTAAATTATTAACTTCTGCAACTTTAATGATATTTTTTAAATCTAATAAAGATTTAGGAAATAAAATTAATGATGGATTAGGTTTATAGTCTTTAATCCAATCTTGTCCATATTTATTTAAAGATTCATTATCGGTTAAAATCTGATTAGGATTTAGAATTGATTCAAAAAGATTTTTTATACCCATTGTTTTGATTTTTGTATAATTTTCATTAAATTGGAATGATTTTCATTATCTTGATAAGGATATTTTTCAATCCAAGAGGCAAGAGGAGGCATAGACATCATAATAGATTCAATCCTACCACCTGTTTCTAATCCAAATTTTGTTCCTCTATCATGTAATAAATTAAACTCAACATATCTGCTCCTTCTATGAAGTTGAAATTTTTTATCAATTTCATTAATTTCTTTATTTAAATATTTATCTAAAAAGATCCCATATATTGAACTCCAATTTTGAGATAATTCAGAAATAAAATCATAATATAGATCTAAAGAGTCCTCATTTTTACCTAAATAATCAAAAAACAAGCCACCAATTCCTCTGTGTTCTTTTCTATATTTTAAATAAAAATATTTATCACATTTATTTTTAAAATCAGAATAAAAAGATACTTTATATTTATCACAGACTTGTTTTAAAGATTGATGAAATAAAGTAAATAATTCAGGATCATAATGATATGGTGTTAAATCAATTCCACCTCCAAACCATTTAAAGTTTTCTACTTCTAAAAACCTAAAATTAGCATGAGTTGTTGGAATATATGGTGAAAAAGGGTGGATAACTAAAGAGACTCCTGTTGCAAAAAATAATGATTCTTTATTTTGATTAATTAGTATATTAGTCATTGTAGGGTTTAAGGTTCCTTTTACTTCTGAAAAATTAACTCCAGCTTTTTCTAATATTTTTCCGTTAATTGAAGAACTTAACCCACCACCACCATATGAGCCTTCTCTTTCTTTTCTTGTCCAGTTTTCTAAAGTAAACTTTTCTTTTTCAAAAGATTCTAAATATTTAATATATTCTTTTTGCCTTAATTTAAATAACTCTACTGATTTTGTTTTCATTAAATTTTCTCTTAACTTGGTTTAAATTTTCTTTTGGTATCTTCACATTATACTCATTTAACAAAACAAAGAATGCATTTGCAAAATATAAAAAATTAGAATTTGTTAAAGCACCCATATGGCTGACTCTTATTAAACAATCTTTTTTATCTCCTTGAACTTTTACAACTCTAATTTTAAATCTTGTATTTAAATCTTTAATCAAGTTTGTAGCTTTAACAGTTTCAGGTAGTTTGATTGCTGTTACTGTTGGACTTGGGTTTTTTGAATACAATTGGCAATTAAATTTATTAACTAAGAATTTTAAATTTTCTGAAATCAATTTCATATTGTCATAGACTAAATTAATTTTAATATTCTTTAAAATATAATATAAGCCTAAAATTATTGTTATGTTTGAAGTCCAAGAGCTTGTGGAGTTTTTTAATGCTTTTAAATCAAAGTTTAAATTTGAATAAAAACAATTTTTAGGATTTTGAACTTTATTCAAGGCAATATTAGATAAGGTTAAAATCACTAACCCAGGAGGAAGCATTAAAGCTTTTTGAGAGCCTGTTATTAAAATATCTATTTGGCTTTTTGTTTGGTTTATTTTTATTGCGCCAACAGCAGTAATCCCATCAAGGATTGTTAAGCAATTCTTATTTATATTTTTTACATAGGTACAAATTTTTTCATATGGAAGATAGGAGGCTGTTGAAGTTTCACAGATTTGAAAAAAAATACCTTTAAATTTTTCTGATTGATAAGTATCTTTAAATTTTTCAAAATTAAATTTTTCTATAGGATCAAACGTTATCATTGTAGCGTCTAATTGAAAATTATCACAAATTGCTTTAAACCTTTCGCCAAATTTTCCCATTGAAATAATTAGTACTTTATCATTTTTATTAAAAAAATTAGAAACTGAGACTTCCATTCCTAAAGTCCCTGAACCTGATAAAAACAAAGCATCATTTTCAGAGTTAACTAGATTTTTATATAAGCAACTAGTTTCTTTGTATATTTCTTTAAATTCATCAGATCTATGGTGTGTATAGTTATTTTTAATAAATTTCCAAACTGCTTTTGGAACTTTTGTTGGTCCTGGGGTTAAAAGGAGTTCATTTCTGAAAATATTAAGCATTTTTTTCTTTGTCTAAAAATCATTTATATAGTACAATTAAGTTTATGAATAATAAAGATGCCAATATTGAAAATATCATTTTTGAAATAGATCAAAAAATGGCGAAATCTAAATATCAAAAGATCAACAAATTAAAAAAGTTAATTTCTGAAAATAAGTATAGAATTGAAACTGAAAAACTAGCAGATTCAATGTTAAACAAGTTTGAATTTGATAAAGTAGTTAACTAAATTTTGTATCTCTTTTTAAATTTAAAAAACTTATCTTGTTAAAACTCTTACAGGTGCACCTGTAAAAGATGAAACAACAGAAACTGGACCTGGTCCTAAAGTTCTATCAATTAAAGTCGCCCAACAAAGTATAGGTATACCGCGTAAACTAGCTTTAGTATGCGCTTCAAGAGAAGATCTTGCAGTAGTAATAACATCTGTTACTAGAATAGCTTTTCTTCCTTTATATGTCTCTGAAAAACCATTATTTATTTTAGTTTCTGTATATTCTTCGAGTTTGACATTTGTCACTCTATTGTCAATTTCAGGGTAAATGGCAGTAAGTCTTTCTGCAAAAAAACTATACCCACCTGGAAGTTTTAAAAATAGCTCTGGGTAATAGGGATTTATGACATTTTTTATGCGGTTTGCAACATAATAAGCACATTTATTTAAGTCATCTTCAGAAAGCTCTTCTGTTCTGTAATAATGATTTGACTCGCATCTTCCACCGATAGGAACAGGAGTCTCATATTTATCAGTAATTTTACTGAAAATTTCATAAATTTCTTCTATATCTACTATCATAGTTCCAAATTTATATCACAGTATATAGTTCTTTGGTAGCTAAATAATTTTATTAATGTTATGAAATTATTAAGTATTTAGTAAAGGTTTAAAAGATGGCAATTAAAATATTAAGTAATAAAGAATTAACTCTTGAGCAGAGTAATTATTTAAAAACTAAATTACTTGAGATTGCTTCAACTGATCAATTAATAGGTGGTTTACTTAATAACCAAAATATTCACCCTTTAATTCTAAATAATGGGGTTATTAATATAATTAAGTTTTTTGATAATATTACTCCTGAAAAACAAAATTTTATCTGGAAAATACATAATAAACTTAAAAATACTAATTCTTTAATCGGATTAAACTATATAAATAAATCAGATAAGCAAATTTGGACCTGCAGAACTTTATATTCAAAAACACTAAGACATTTAATAGAATTTTATGAGGTGAGATCACAGTTAGTATTTGATATTGATTTTATTAAACAGTTATTTAATCAAGTACAAAAACTTAAAAATGAAAAAGTTATTCACGGCCATTTAAATTTAAATAATATTATTTATGAAAATAAAAAAATATTTTTTGTAGACTTTTTATATTCAATTTTTAATAAAAGAACTCAATCTAAGTATTTAGATCCAGCTAGGAAGAATAATAACTTCGGTTTTTATAATGATATTTATTCATTAGGTTTAGTTTTAAATGAAATTCCAATTAATTACTCTGAAAAACAGAATAAACTAATTAGTTTAATGATTCAAGAGAACTTTGGAAAAAGGCCTACAATAAATTATTTAATTAAAGAATTTTTTACAGAACAAAATAACTTTAAGATTGAACATTCAGAAGTTGAACAAATTAATTTTAATCCTGAAATAGATAATACTTTAAACTCAAAAGTAGAGTTTGATAATAATGTTGATCTTGGAAACTATCTTGAAAAACTAAAAGATACTGCAGAAATTAGCCCAGAAATTATAAATAACATTAGAACATCTTACTCTAGTTATGTTAAATCTAATAAAAATGAAACTACTTCAAATACTGAAACTATTATAGAAACAACTAATGCTTCAGTAAATAAAACTAATAAAAATTATTTTAAATTATTTAAATATATTTTTCTTGCTAGTTTAATAGGGATATTTTTTTTTATATTTTTAAAGCAAAAAAATAGCAATATTTCTGAATATAAAGAACTTTGGAACTCTGGCATTAAATCTAATATTGAAAAGATTTCGACATTAGCTTTAGAAGGAGATTCTGATGCTCAAAATGCAATAATAAGCTCGAGTATAAATAATAATCAAAAAGAGTATAATTCTCAATTTATTAAAAATATTTTTCAATCTAAATGGGAGCCAGAACTAACAAAAACAGATAGAAAATATGCACTCTCTTTAGGATTAGCTGGTTATATTGAAAATGATAAATTATTTATTCCAAATAATGATGAAAAACTACATCCTGGCTTAGTATATTCAATTTTAAATAACTCAAAAAAAGATCATTCTTTTTTAAAAAATTATCCTATTTCATATTTTAATAGTCTTTCTAAGAATATTGCATTAAGTTTTGCAAAATATGAAATTTTAGGTTTTAAAACTTTAAGTGATAAAGGAGTTAAAGAATTAGCTAAACTTTCCTCTGGAAACTTAGATAAACAATCTATAAATAATTTTTTTAATAAAAATGATAGCAATGAACAGACTGTAGGAAAATTAAATATACTTAACGATTTAGAATTTGAAAATAAGAATTTTCATCAAGATCTTTACAACCATATAAAAGGAATAGATACTTTTTCTTTATATATAAAATGGTTTGATCAATCAAAAATCTTTAAGTGGGATGAAGTAGATCCTAGCTTAAAACTAAATATCTTATCTGGTCAAATAGCAGAAGAATTATCAGAAGAGTACCTTTTTGATCTTCTTGATTATCCTTTATCTTCAGTCAGAATATCTGCTTTAAACAAATTAATATCTCTTCACGAGCCAAGTGACTCATATACTCTTAATTTATTAAAATCTCCTAATTTTAAACTTTTTAGAGACCAGAAAATCTTACTCGGCACACTTTTAAAAATGAATGTATCTCAAAAAAGAGTTTTGATAGATAGCTTATTTAGCTCTAATCCTGATATTTATAGTTTGGTTCAGCTATTAGTAACTAGAGTAGGTTCTAAAGAAAATGACTTAATATCAATTGAAATTGGAAGATACTTAAAGGATAAAGTCTGGTTTGCTAGTTTAACAGATTATGAAAATTTAATTAATCACCCCAATTCTTTTATTCGCGCTTTGATTTATGAAAAATTAAATAAGAGTAAAGACAAAGAGCTTAGTATTTTGAAAAAAGCTTTCAATTTAGAAACAAATCAAAAACTAAAAGATTTTATAAATAAAAAAATAAGCTAAGAAAATTTCTTAGCTTATTTAAAAATTCAAAACAAAACTTATACGTTTTGTCTTGTAGAATCTCCGATGTAATCTCCAAAGAAGATTTTTACTAATGTTCTTAATAAAAATGCTCCAATTGCTACAACGAACAATCCTAATGCAGCTCTATATTGACCAAAAGCCGCACTAAAAATAGCAAAGATTCCAGCAATAATCATAATTAATGCACCAAATGATCCTTCTAAAAACCAAAGAATTATTTTTAATACATATACTACATCATTTTCTTCTTCAGCCCCAACGCCTTCACCACCAAATTCAGGTAATGCTCTTTGTGCTTCAGAAATAGATTCAAGACCAATAAATAAAAGTCCAAAACCAAATAAGAATAAAAGACTTTGAGCTTGTCTTTTACTTAAAGTTGTTACTGTGCAAAATAATTTTGAACAAGTAACTTTGTATGATTTAACTAATTTTTCCATGTTTTCTCCATAAAACATCCAATTTTATCCGATTCTAATAAAATATTAAAATCCCTGTTTATATATATGTTATGATATAATTAATAATAATAGTACCATTAAAATATTAAATAAATATCAAAAAATACAATTACTTATATAAGCATATGACTCATATCATATAAGTTAACCTTCGGCAGAATTTCCTAAATTCTTTAATACTTTTTTAGGATTTATAGCTTTTCCATCTTTTATAATCTCAAGATGAAGGTGAGGACCTGTAGCAAGCCCAGAAGAGCCAACAAAGCCTATAATTTGCCCTGATTTAACTTCCTGACCAATTTCCACGTTAAAAGACTTTAAATGGCCATAAAGGGAAAAATCTTTTAAATTATGCATAATTGTAATTAAATTCCCATATCCTTTATGAACATCAGAAAAAACTATTTTTCCTGATCTTATTGCTCGAACTGGAGTATCTGCAGGAACTGCTAAATCAATTCCATTATGATGTTTTCTGATTTTTTTGATAGGGTGCTTTCTTGTTCCAAAATTTGAACTTACTTTTTCTGAAAGTAGGGGGTACACGTAAGATTCAGCATCTAGGTTTATATTAAAAAACAAAAAAAAACTTATAGCAATATTTAGTAATACAATTTTAGATAAAATAAACATTAAATTAATTTGAAATAGAAATAACTGAAGAATTTGCCCAGGCTCTTGATCCGTTTGGGGCAATAACTCGATACCAATCTCCAATTCTAGTTTCTATAACTAATCTACTGCCTTTAGAAATAGTCATTAAAGGACTATGTACCTTAGAAGGGCCCGATCTTAAATTAGCTTTATCAACTGTTATTGTCGCAATTTTAACTTCAGGCTTTTGAGTTTTAAAATTACTAGCTGTGTTTAAATTAAAATTATGTGATGCTCTTTTTTTATCTTTGCCAATTATTGCATTCACAGCAGTGTGCTTTCGAACTTCAATAGTAGAGTTTAAAGACTCAATTTCATTTTCTAATAAAAAAATCTTTGATTTTAAAGTATCAATTTCTTTTCTTAATAAAATATTTTCATCTTTAAGTTTATTGTCAGAAGTATTTTTTTTAACATTTTTTTTACTTTTAACAGATTTTTTTATTACTGGCTTACTAACTTTTTTTTGATCTATCAGTACTTCCCATTCCGCATGTAATGAAAATAAACTGTTAAACAAAAATATAAATATAAAACTAATCTTGTACATAGCTTGCTTTATTTGCGTTAAAATTCTTTTGTCTAGATTCTCTTTCTCTTTGAAGCATATCTTGAATCTCATCTGGTGCTGCAACTCCTGATAATATAAGTTCTATTGATCCAGTTGCTGCTGTACTAATCTCGACATCTCCAATATCTAAAAATCTTTCTAAAATAGTTTGTCTGATATTAACATTTCTAATATCTTCATATCTTATCTTACTAGCTTTTAGATTTAAAGATAGTACCCCAACCCTAGCTTCAACGCCATTATTATCAATTGCGTATTTAACATTATAAATTGAATATATTGCATATAATAAGACTAAAAAAGGCATAAAAAACCAAAGTATTGGAAGGCTAAAATAAAGATCTTTATCTCCAATAGGAAAAATTTCTCCTTCGATAACAGAAATAGGGAATTTTACAGATAAAACAGCAGATAATAAACTAAAAATTATGAACAAGGCAATTTTTTTTAATTCAGAACGCCAAACTTTAGGAATAACAAGCTTTGTATTAATCATTAGTTAATCCCAACTATTCTCTCAATATCATCTAAGGAACTTGTGTTTGATTCTTTAGTAGGTATATTTTTCTTTTCTTTAACTTCTTTGTTTTTTCTATTCCAAGGGTCAGGAATTTTATCAAATAAAGAATTACTTTTTTTAGTACTAACAGGTTTATCTATTTCTTTTATAAAATCAGTAACTCTTGTTTTCTTGAAATTATCTTCTATTTTAGATTGAGAGTTAAAATTTTTAGTTGAAGAATCTCTTAAATTAAAACCTCCACCTGCTAATCTTAATCCAATAAATGCTAAGGCAATCATAACTATTGTAATTATGTGAACAGAATTTTTAAAAGGTGAAATAAAATTCTTTGAACTAATTAAACTCATCTTTATTCCTTATTTAGTTTTCTGTTTTAAATATTTCCAACGACCTTCTCTAATTTCCACTGCTTCAGTATGCTGAGGACGATAATAAATTCCTTCAGGATCCAACCCAGGAGGAACATCAACTATATCAACCATCGGAGGTTCATAGATATATTCGTGAACTCCTTGTACAACTTTTTTTTCAGTATTCTGCACAGATGAATTAATGTTGAGTCTACTATTATTATTTAAAGCTCTTTTTGAGCTACAGCCAAAAAACAATCCTAAACATAATAATATAATAACTAATTTCTTTATTTTCATAACAACCCTATAATACATAATTTATAATTCACTTTGCAAACCCTAATTATTATTTTCTTTAGTCGGTGCATAGTTTCTAATAGAAGTTGCACCATAAGGAGCAATTTCTACTATTTCAGTTAATGTTTTAAAAAAATCATTGTTATTTTTTTCTAAAAGTTCACTAAAAAGCTGATTGTCATCACCATTATTTGTATTTACCCAATAAAATGCTGATTCTAAAGGAAGAACTAAAGGGCCTTCTCCTATATCTGATAAAAAGTAAAATTGAGATTCAACACCTTTAACTGTTTTTAATCTTGTAATTACATTTGATTGTTGATCAGTTAAATTAAAAGCTTCAGCAGTGAAATGGAACTTAGAAGGGTCTTGTCTTAAAAATATCTTATGCGCACTATTTTGAACAATTGCTTGACCACCAGCTCCAACGTAAAAATCTTCTCCAGACTGTGAGGCGGCAATCACTATACCTTTTCTTTTTCTATAAAGTCTAAATGCTGTTTCAATTGTTTTTGAATCTGTTTTTCCAATTAAATCATGGGCTTCATCAAAGACTAAAATTTTTCTTGTATCCACTTCTTCAGGATCATTCATCACGGTATCAGCCCAGAGCATCGCAATTTTTAGAAAAACTCTTTGAAGATCTGGGTTTCTTCCAAGCGCTTTTAAATCAAAAACAATCATTCTAGAACTTAACTTTAATGAACCAGGTCTATCAAAAAATCTTGCATAAGTTCCTTCACCATAATAATCAGAAATTAATATAGATACTCTTTGTCTTCTTAATGCTTCAGGTTCATTTTCATCAACACGTTTTGGAGCCCTTAATACAGCAACTATATCACTAAGAATTAACTCTCTTCTCATTTCAGAATTTCTATAAATTCTGTGCGCTTCTATAACAGAGTCTCTTACAGAGCTTCTATCCATTTTATCAAGATCACTTGAAGGCTCTTTTGCCATATCAAGGATAATATCAACTGCCATATCAATTAAATCTTTATAATCTTCAACACCTTCTTGATAAGAAGTTTCACCTAGACGAGCTAAAAAATTCATAGATGGCGCTTTAGAAGGAGTCGCTTCATATATTCTTCCACCAAAAAGTTTGGCCACTTTTTCAAATCCACAAGCTTGTCCTGTCATACCTTTATCAAAAATAAAAACAATTGGAGGCTTTTCAGTCGCAGTTCCATCAGAAGAAATAGAATAATGTCCTCTCATCATATTGATTATTAGATAACAAAGAAGATAAGATTTTCCTGCACCAGAGACTCCTGAAATAATCATATTAGGTGCAATGTTTGAATCATATAAGTCAAAACCAATTAACTCTCTATTCCATAAAGAAGGAAGAACTATTAAAGGGTTTTTGGATCCTCTCCAGTTTCCCCAAATTGGTAATAATCTTGTAGCCCTTGAAGATCTGAGAACGGAAGTCCACCCAGGACCATCAGAAGCAGGGTCATATCCACCTGGTAGAGAATGAACTAATATTCCTAAATCTGCAATTTTATGTGACATTCCTCTAGCGCCATTTAATTGAGGAAATGTAGCAATAGTTTCAGCAGTTGCTCTTTGAGCTTCATCAGCATTTTGACAAATAAAAGTTTGATGAACACCAACTCTTATTATTTGAGATTGATTATTTAATAACTCATCTCTTGCAGCTCGAATTGCGGAAATTTGATTTTGAACTTTTTGATTTGATCTCCCTCTTGGACCTCTTTCTCGATAACCTAATAAAGTATCTCTTTTGTTTAAAGTAGAAATTTGTTTTTCTAAACTATCTTTTGATAATGTGACAGTTAATAAATGTTCATAAGCTGTAGATTGTAAAGGGGTAATCATTAAAGGTAAACATTTTTTAGGTGCTTTAACCATTGAAACAGAAGAATAAAATTTACCATCTTTAACTATTATTCCATCTTCAGGATGCTGAACTCCAGTTTCACTTATTTGATTAGCTAAGATATCTTCAGCATCAAATGTTGGAACGGGAATAGTTGTTGTTCTTCCTCTTTTAAATTTACCAGATTTTAAACTTTTTCTATTAAGAATAGGGTATAAAAGATTAATTAAATCTTGTCCGTGATATAATCTTGGATTAAAACCTAAATCTCTTAATTTAGCAGCATTACCTTCAACAATCCCTTTAAATTGATTAGCATAAGTTTTATACTGTCTTCTTCTTTCTGTGTCAGAAATTTTTTCTTTAGTAAAAAATAATCCTTTTAAAGTATCCTGCATGTTTTTTAAAAAACCAACAGACCTCCAAGGGGGGTCATATCTAAAAGAAACAACAAGTCTTAATCTTTTAGGCCTACGATAAATGTTTTGAGATTCTGAATTTTTTTTCATTTTTCGAATCCATCTTCTAGCCATCCAGCCAGCGTTTCCAGATAATGGATAAGAATTTAAACTATTTTCTAATAAGTCATTTACATCGTATGAATTAATCCAAGTAAATTGTAAACTATACTCATCATCTAAAGCATCAAACATTTCTTGCAAATTATTTGTAATTTCAAAAGCTTCTGCATCAGATACTCTAGAAATCCATATCGGGTCTAACTCCCAAATTGACCATAATGATGAATCTTTGTGAACAAAGATATTATATGTTTCATCATATTTATGATAGGGAAGAAGTGCGTTAAAAAGTTCATCATCTTGAAATAATCTTTGCTTTTGAATCCGATTTAATAACATTTAAAACTCAGCCGTTATTATTTCTTTTTCAGTAATCTTTAATTTTCTATTTTTTTGATCTAATAAAATTTTAACTTCTGCTATTTGTTCAATTTTATTTTTGATTTCATCAAAAGTTCCTGTCATTTGAAGTGAGTATTTATCATTACATTTTTGGGAATTACAACTTCCTTCAAATTTTATAATGTGAGCTAAAATATAACTAATATCAGTTAAAGTATCTTTTTTAACTTTAAATTCGTATACCGAATCAATAGAAGTCTCAGATTTTTGACTTTCAAAATCAGAATAATCGTTATTATTGCTAGACTCAGGAATTGGATGTGGAGGAAGAACATCTCTAATTGGATAATAAATATCTTCTAATGGTAATTGCCTATAAGCAATAGAATAAATTTCATTAGTTTTTATTGGAGGTTGAGAACATCCAATAAATAAAAAGAAAAATATAATTAAATTTAATATCAATTTCATTTTTTTACTTATAAATAAAAGGTAAATCATTAGAATTAGAATCAGTATTAGTTTGTTGCTCGATTTCAAAAGCATCTTGAAGAGCCCATCTATCATCAAGAACTTTTAAATAATAATAATGAGCAGGAATTAAATCACCATATGAATTTAAATGATCTGGCACCCACATAACTCTTACAACTGAAGGTTGAATAATAGGATTAACAGGCTGTGGTAAATGTGCTTTTCTATAAGTCCCAAGTGCTTCTAAAGCTCCTCTTGCGTTCATATTAGAGCTAGAACCTCCATTTAACGCGTGGTCATTTGGATTTCCTAATAATGCATTTTGAGTTGGCGCTTCATAATAAGGATTTAAAAATCTTGATGATGAATTTGAACAACTAGTAAATACTATCAGTATTAATATTTTTAAAAAATTATTTATTAATTTATTTATCATTTTCATAATCCTTTCTTCTTAGTCAAGTGATGCAAAAACTAAGTCATTTCCTTTTTCTTGCATATTATATAAATTTTCAATCTCTACGCTTTTAATAAATACAGCAGTAGCTTTTCTTCCTGAAAAAACTTTTACATGTGGAACGTAGAGTTTTGATCTTTCTTTAATAAAGTCAGCCCATTGTCCAGCTGAACCTTCTAGAGCTCTTCCAAGTGCAAATTCAGGAATGTCTCCGTTTATATATTGGAAAGAACCGTTAACATCTCTAGTAATGGTAGTTTGAGACTGTGAGATACCTTGTCCAATTCCAGCTATTCCACTAGAAATTGCAGTACCTGCTAATGCTTTACCGATTGGATCAATTAATACTCCCTTCATTCCTCTAATCCCGTCTTCTCCAACAACCCAGCCATCAACTTTTAATACCTGCCTTGATCCATCAGGAAGTTTAAAGTTCATACTTACAATTCTAAATAAAGCTCTAGAATCAGATAATGAACCTTGAGCAGAAGCAATTAGCCTAGCTTCTCCAAGTGGTAAAGTTGAACCATCTGGCCCATTAACGTTTCCAACTAATTTAAAAATTACTGGATAAGGTGTTCCATCAGTAGGGGCGTTAACACCTGCTATTAATTCTACTTGAACTGAATCTCCAGCTCCAATGAAAGCTACTTTTTTAAGTTCTTTTTTTGTTTTTTTCTTTTCTTTTTCTTCAATTTGTCCAAATGATTCCAAGTTATCAACTAAAACTTCATTTGTTAAAGAAGAAGAATCACCACTATTAGCACCATTTAAACCAGAGCCATTATTTCCGTTTAATCCATCTCCGTTTAAACCAGAACCACTATTTCCATCTAATCCATTATTGACTATCAAACCAGTATTAGGATCAATTAAATTTCCATTTGCGTCTCTATAAAAACCACTTCCATCAATATTCGGATATCCTTGCCCAGCTTGAATTAAATTAGTTTTATCTTCTAAATCAGAAATTCTTTCTAATATCTTCTTAAAGATCTCAGCTGTTCGAGCTTCATATTGATCAACTTTTAAAGCTTGTTCTTCTAAATACTTTTGATTTGTTAATTGACTGTTTTGTAGGTTAGTAAGCTTATCTTCAAATGATAACAATAAATCTCTATATGTTTCATTTGGGTCTGTAAGTTTTTTATTTTTTTTAACAACTTGTTTAGTTCTACCATTAGACTTATTTGAACCTATCCCTAGAAACATCCAAACAAATATTAATAATAAAAAAAATAAAATATACCACCATTTTTTATCATGTCTAACTATAAAAGCTACGTCTTTTGTTTTTTGAATTAATCCCATCTTATTTCTTAGCCTTTGTAACAATATAAAGTTTAGTTTTATGTTTATTAGCAACAGTTTGCTCAGCATTTAAAGGTTTTGCAGATAGTTCCCATCTTGAAGCCATTACAGCTCTAGTTCCATCTAATCTAAAAGTTGCAGGATTTATTTTTTGACTAATATCTAATTTATTTTCGACATCTAAAACATATCCCCATAAATTTGCTCCAATAAATAATCTTTCTATTTTAGCTATCATTGTTCCATCATTTAGAACTACATCTCCTTTATAGAAATCATTTATTTCATATCCTTTAATTTTAGATTTATTAAATTCAGAAAATAAAGTCATCTCTCTCATTAACCCACTTACTGAGTTAGTAGGGGCATTAGGAAAAGAGCTACTATATTTTAATGGCTCATTTGAAGAAGCTTGTTTTGATAAGATATTCTTGGAATTCTCTATTGAAACCATATGATCTCTTTTATTTTCAGATGAAGCAGGTTTAATTCTTAGTGAAAATGACTGTCCATCTGCTAGTCTTACTATTAAAGCCTCACCATTTGGGTCTAAAGCTTTTTGACTAAAAATAATTAAATCTTTACCTGTTTTATCAATATGAAGGCTTGAAAGTTTTTTCTTAAAACCACCAGCAACATTATTAGGAAAACTAATTTGTGTTGGTTCAGATTGTGCTATATAAATTTCTAATTCTTGATTTGTATATTCTAGGTTTCTAGCATATCCAAAAGCATTTATTATACAAAAAGAAAACAGTATAAATAATATTTTTTTTACATTTATCATAATTTACCTTAAATTTCTTGACTCAACATCTATAATTACAATTCCATATTGATTTAAAACATTTCTTGGGATTGTTGAGAAAGTAATAACATACTCAGTATCAACATTTGGAAGCTGTTTTCCTCCAATTATTTTTAACCTTTCTCCAACTAATGTAACCTTAACAAAGTTATCATCTACTCTTTCTATAACTGTTTTTGAAGGATCATTAAAAAAGATCTGACTTCTACTTGTATCAAAAATAGTTTGTAGTTCTATTTCTAAAATATCTTCATTATATTTTGTTAAAAAAGGTTCTAATAAGTACTCAGCAGCTTTAGTAAATTGCCTCTTCGCATTAATAGGTTGATAAGTATAGACAAGATTCACAAAATCATTTGCTAAGTCTATAAACTCTACATCATTAATTTGATAAGCTGCATAAATTCCAGGAAGTGGTTTTTCAGGAACATTGATAATAGGATTTCTTCCTAAGTATAATAAAATTGCAAGAATTAAAGTAATAATTGTTATAACAAACTGAACCATAGACACACTCTGCCAAAGCTGAGCAAGATCTTTATAATCTTCCCAAGCTTTAACACTATCAGACTTAGGATTTAAATCAGGGACTTTTGTTTGATCAATTTTTTGTTTTACTTTATCAATTTTATCCATCTAAAACCTTTTTATTTTCCCTTATTATAAAAATGTATATCTTGTTCTTCTGCAGACTCTTCAAATATACAATATAAATTTAACTTTCTAAAATCATCCATTTTATTTAATTCTTTTTGTGGGGCACCAGAAAAAAATTTGTTTATTGATGAAGGGCTTGGGATCCCAGGAGGGCCAATACCTATTTTTACTAATAAAGCATTTACAATTCCGCGATGTTCATCTGGAAATTTCATTCTTAACCCAGCTAAAGAATATGGAAAAAGGATTAATGAAATTATAAACGTAATTGGCTCATCAAACAATAAATAAACTACCATTGCCCCAAGTAAACCTGTACCCCATTCAAGAATATCAGCACCTGCAAAAGTCCATTTGTCGTTTAAACCTGGTATTACGTATCCATTGTCCATTTTTATAACCTAAAAAACATATTCCATAATATAATCGGCATAATAATTTATTTTGCTTCAACTAAAAAATCAGAATTTCCAGAAAAGCTTATTCCATCTCTAGTTACTCTTGCTTTAGGTGACAAAACCTTCTCTAACTCTTTAATATTACTAACAATATCTTCTCTAAAGCTTTGAGCATTCATTAATGATCCAGGAGAAGCAATTTTAACACCCTTATCAAATTCTTTTAAAGCATTTAAAAATAAGATTCTCGCTCTTGAATAATGCGCTTTTGCTTTTTGAGCGGTAATATTATCTGCTTTATCATAGCTTTCAGCGTTTAAAAAATTAGTTAATAAAACTAACAACATAATTAATACTTTGAATTTATTTAACATTTTCATTTTTTATACCATAGTTTAAAATAATTATAAATAATACTATTTACTTAGAGTCTAAATTATTAAAAAAGACTCATAAAAATAGTATTTTTTTTATTGTATAAAAATAGTGGATAATAATAAATTAAAAGATCAGTTAAATTCAAATTTAATTTCTAGCAAAAAGCTAAGAATATTGAATACTTGCCTACTTATGTTTGGATTTATCTGTTTTTTTATTACACCTGTTATAACGTTAGTATATTTAAAAGAAAATTCCATTAAATCTTCAGAAACTAATAATTATTCTTTTTTAGCAAACCATTTTACAGATCGAAGTAATTCAAAGAAAAATATCCTCTCTTCTATTTGTTTTAACTATGAGATGAAATTTTATAATTCCTTAAATAGCAAAATCTTAACTAAAATTGAAGGGATTAATAATAAAGAGGGAATAGAATATTTTAAAAAATTTAAAATCAGATTACTTTTTTCCATTGATGAAATTTTTTTCATAATTTTATTTTACTGGAAAATAATCTGGGTACTTTGCTTTTTAACTTTATTAAAAATATATTTTAAAAATAAAAGTTACATTAAAAATAATCTTTTAGGATTAACAGGAAATAATCGTCTATTTTTTTCAGGAATAAATATTTCATTAAACAATAAAGAATTAAAAAACCCCGAATTCTTTATACCTAATTTATGTAACTTAAATCAGACATCAATCTCGCAAGCTATGAGCTCTAGCCTTGGAAAAGAAGTTAATAAAATTAAAGGCATTAATAAGGTAAATTTAAAACTAATTGCAATTATAAACTATTATAAAAATGTTCCCTGTTTTGCAAAACAGGTATTTTCTAAAGAAACTACTGATGACCAATTTCCGTTATTTGAGAAAACAACTTATTTAGTTAAAAATATAAACAACCTACTTTCAGGTATTAAAGAAGATAATACGCTTTTAAATAGCTTAAAAATTATTTTTGATGATGAGAATATCAAGGTTTTAAAAAGTATTAATCCAAACTTTATTTTAACCGGCGTTTTAGCACTACAAGCTGGAAAAATTTTATCTTATAAAAATGAATCTGGAGAGTGGACAGATACAACCTCATTTCCAGAGTTGTCAGCTCGAGCTGTTTTAAATTCATTATTTGAATTTAAAGAATCTTATAATTATCAAGAAAGAGCAGCAATAAGACAAGCTTTAATTTACAGTTCAAGAAATACAGTTTTTGGCCCTGTCAAAAAACCTGTCAACTTGCCATTAAATACTAAGATTCTAAGAGATTTATTTGAAATTATTAAATCAAATAATAGTCAGGATGTTATTAATACTTCACAAGAAATTAAACTTAATATCATTATTACAAAATTCATAAAAAGCTTTAACAATAAAATCTCTAATTTAGATGTTACAGAAGTAAATGAAAATATCATCTTAGTAAAAATAGATTTATTAACTTCTTATTTTAAAAAAAGCTTATCTTTAGATAATGAATTAATTGATTTAATTAAAAAAGTACTTTTATTTCAATCAAAAAATTATAATTTAAATGAGAATGCAAATGAATCTTATCAAATACCTGAATATTTAAAGTTACTATCTGAATTAAACGAAAAAGAGATAGATTTTATATCAAGAAACTATCTTCTAGACAAAGATGAAATAAGCCTTTGGTCGACTCTTAGAATAATTTTAAAACAAAAAAATTTATTGGCAGAAAAAATAGGGGATTTAAATTTATATAAAAATATTTTCTATTATAAAAATGAAGTATACATTCCAATAAAAAAACATAAACTTATTAATCAAGACTATAATGTTATTAAAAGGATTCAATTCTAATGGCTAGAGACTTTAATCAACATTCAAATTCAAGAGATAAACAAAACAAAAAGAAATCATATCTATCTATAATAATTTTTAGTTTAGCCATTTTCATTTTATTAATTTTAAGTCCTCTTAGTTTTTTTAATGGTTATATATTTATTTTAATTTTTTTATTAATTCCGTTATATTTTTTCATAAAATACTTTTCATTTGTTCTAAAAGATTTTTTTATTGAACTTGAAAGAAAAAAAGAATCTAAACTCAGAAACAACAAAGAAGTAATAGGAATGCCTCCTCAAAGAAATGCATTCCAAGTAGCATTAAAAGAAGTAAAGAATAAAGATAAAAAAATTATTGATAAATATTTAGTAGGTTTTTCATTAGATGACGGAGAGCCTTTATGGGTTAGTGATAATGATATATGTAGCCACGCCTGCGTATTTGCAAAAACAGGAGTTGGGAAAACTTTATGGATGGAATCATTAATATTTCAACAAATGGCTAGAGGAAGGGCAAGTGGAGCTACTTTTATTGATGCAAAAAGAGACTCCGGAACTCTAGCTCAAATTATCTTAATGGCAATAGTTACTGGTAGAATTGAAGATGTGATAGTAATTGATCCGTTTGATCAACAACATTCTTATAATTTTGTTCTTACAAATCAAAGAGCTGATGTTAAGGCTAGAAAGATCCTAAGAGCAGGGCTCCCACCAACTTCTGATCAAAGTAGCACTAAACATTATGATAGATTAGCATCTGATTCGATTTACAGACTTGTTAGAGCAATGGAAAGTTTAGGACTCTCTTGGTCAATTAATGATATTGCTGTTGCTCTTTCTTCATTTCAATTATCTTACCCTCACTTAAAATCAATGTTAGAAAAAATTAATTCCGAACAAGCCTTAGTTGAACTAGGGCACTTAGCTTCTAGTTATAGAAATGCTCAAGGAAACTTAGATACCAATAAACTAAATGATAACTTAAGAGGTATTGCTTCAGAGCTACATGCAATTTCTGGGAGTGAAATGGGTTCAATTTTTACTAGCTCCTATACTGACTTGAATCTAACGGATGCAATTTTAAGAGGGAAGATTATTTATTTTATGCTACCAAGACTTGAAGAAGCAGAATCTGCATCTCGAATGGTAAAATTATTTAGAGAAGACTTAGAAGTATCTATTGGTGAAATCACTTCAAGTAGAAACCACCACCTTGAAGACCCGCATTTAGTTGTTATAGATGAAGGGTCTTCTACTTTTGGCCCAACGTGGGCAAATCTTTTTGAGTTAGCAAGAAAAGGAAGATTTGCGCTATTATTTGGCGCTCAAAGTACAGGTGGTCTTACCGACACCTCACTTGGACTTTCTGAGGCTTTTTATGAACGAGTCATGGCAAATGTAAATTTAAAAGTTATGATGAGAGTAGGGGACAATAGAACTGCTCAAGATATGGCTGATTGGTTTGGAAAAGTCTCTTCAACAACAACCTCTGTTGGCGCTGGATTTAACACAAGCAAAAGTGGTTCTAAATTTGATGCAAGCTCAAGATCTTCTGATGGGCAATCTGAAAATATTTCTATAACAGAGACAGAAGAATATTATGTTAGTCCTGAAGAATTAAAACATGAAATGTCTGCAGAAAAAGGGCTTGCTTGGTTTGACTTAGGAGATGGTAGAATAATAAAAGGAAGATCTCTCTGGTTTAATGCAGAAATCCCTGAAACCTGGGAAGGAAGAGAATATTTAACTGATCTTGAAAGATATGAAAGAGATGAGTTAGGATTAGCTAAATGGGTTGATAAGCAGATCTTAAATCAAGAAAGAACTTCAAAAGATACTGAAAAGAAATCAACTAATATAACTACAAATATTAATCAAAATAATAAGATAGAAAAAACTGAGAACTCAATTGAATTTACTTCAAAAGAAGAAATAGAATCTAAAATTCCATTTAAGTTAGATTTAAATCTTAAAAAAACTAATATTGGAAATGTAAATACAATAAAAGCTAGTGAAATTAAAACCCCGTTAAAAGAGACTAAGAAAAATATAAAAAAATCAAAAAATACAAGTAATAAAGGTAAATTTCCTACTGGAAACTTAGGGATAAGAAAAAAAGATAAGTAATTTCAAATACTTAAAAATAATTTAAATCTTTATTAAGTATTAATAATCTATTATAGTCAGAAAGTTAATCGTTTTAAGTTAAGGTTATGTATAAAGGTGGATTAATATTTACAATAAATAAGTCATTTGGAATTCTTCAATTAGTTCCTAATGCAGAAGGTTTAAGACTATGCTTTACTCCTATTGAAAACGATAGGGCTTCTAAAGATATGCCTGGATATTTAGATTTAATCCTTCCTCTAGATGCTATTGGCGGGCTCTGGGCTACAGCAAGAGCTTTTCTATACGCGGTTGAGTCGCTAGATGAAAACATAATTATTCAAAGTGGTTCTAAACACAATAATTCAGATGCTTTAATTAAACTTTACAGAGACAAACCTAATGGCCCAAATGGTACCTTAGGGGGCACTGAAAACTGCTGGCTTAGACTTGTTACTGGAAGATCTGAATCTGAAAGAAGAAGAATAAAATTAGGACCTAGAGATTTATTATCATTAGAACTTGCTTGTAATTCTGTTTTAGTTTTATCAGGTGCAAACAATACACACTTACCAAAATTAATAAATAAATAAATAAATAAATAAATAAATAAATAAATAAATAAATTTCTTTAAATTAATTTTTTAAATCTATAGACACTTTTTAAAATAAAAATATTTGATTATTAAGTTTAATTATGATTTTATGATAAACAAATTTAAGAATATTAATTTGTTAGAAAATTTAAAACCATATGTGAGCTTAGCTAGACCAGATAATTGGTTTAAAAATATTTTTATTATCCCAGGTATTATTTTAGTACCTTTTTTCTTTAGCATTTCGCTCGATATAGATTTAATTTTTAGAATTGGTTTATCTATTATAGCAACCTGCCTTGTGGCATCGAGTAATTATGTTATTAATGAAGTTCTAGATGCAGAAACTGACAAACATCATCCTGTTAAAAAAAATAGACCATCTGCAAGAGGAATAATAAATACTAAAATTGCATATATTGAATGGATAATTTTAGCTGTTATAGGGATATCACTTTCTTTTTATATTAATAAATATGTAGGTTATGCTAACTTATTTTTATGGATTATGGGTTGCTTGTATAATATCCCTCCAATTAGAACAAAAGATTTAGTATTTTTAGATGTTATAAGCGAATCGATCAATAACCCAATAAGATTTGTTATTGGTTGGTACTCAACAGGAATTGATACAATTCCTCCTATTTCAGTTTTATTTGCTTATTGGATGTTTGGGGCATTTTTAATGGCAAGCAAACGACTTGCTGAATATCGTAAGATTAATAACCCTGATATTGCTGCTTTATATAGAAAGTCTTTTAGATTATATAATCAGGAATTATTAATAACTAGTTCAGTATTTTATCTTTGTCTTTTGTTTATGTCTGGTATGGCTTTTGTTGTTTTATATAGATTAGAACTGGTCTTTGCTGTTCCATTTTTTGCTTTTTTACTATGTTACTATTTACACTTAGGATTTAAACCCGATAGCTTAATTCAATATCCCGAAAAATTATATAAAGAAAAAAGCTTAGTTATCCTAATAAGCAGCTTTTTAATTTATTGCTTAATACTAATTTTTATAATTGATCTTCCTTGGTTTGAAAACTTATTTATTAAATTAAAACCTCTTAGATAGTTTTTTATAACCTTTAGATAATTTACTAAAACCTTTTGGATATCTTATTCAGACCCTATTAAAGAAACAGAATCAACATCTTTAAATTCATTCTTATTTATAACTTTAATATATTTAGCATTTAGGCTATTAGTTAAAAGATCAATACTTTTTTTATTATGAAAAATTGGATGTTTATTTTTAATATAAACTCCTTTTTTATTATAAAAAGTTTTAAAATTATGATTCTTCCAATTGATTTTATCATCTGAAACAAATAAATCATATTGTACGCTTGAAGGAATTTCATTTTTTACTCTAATTAAAATCCGATCAATATTTTTATTATTAATATTTTCTATATTTATAATGTTACTTTGAAGATTATATTTAAATTGATCGACATTTAATTCATTGCTTTTTTCATTTTCAGAGTAATGAAATTTAAAAATAACATAGAACCTACCTATTTTTCTGAACTTATACTTTATTCCATAGCTATCAAGTAACTGCATAAAAGTAAAAGCTCCTAACAATCTTTGAAACCTTTCATTAGTAAGAATGTATGCTACTTTTTGATTGGTATTATTTACTTCATCTAAATAATGAAGAGGGTACCCTAAGAATCTCTCATTGTATGGCTGAGTACATTTTATTTTATTATTAGATTCATAAGTAAATCTATTTACATCCCAAAATGTAGCAAAGCAATATTTAAATTCTTTTCTTTCTAAAAAATTTAAGACCTTTGTAATGTTAGGCACTGCGATTTTAGTATTTATAATTTCAGGATTTTTCCAAAGCGTTAATAATTTAACTGAATTAAAAAAGCTTGAAAAAACTAATAATATTATAAAAATTTTAAAATATGTGGCAATAAATTTATTTTTAACTGTTAAAAAATATGAAAATATAAATGGTAAAAATAAACAGACTACAAGTAAATATCTGTACTCTGAATAGTCTCCTCTTTTACTTAATGAAAAAGCAATAAGTGATGCTAAAGTCGTTCCTAAAAATAAATCTATAGATTTAAATGTAGGCCATCTATTTTTAAAAGATTCCTTTATAAAATAAAAAAATCTTTGAAAAATTAAATAAAATAATAAAAAAATAATAGAAATATTAAAGATAAAAGCTACTTTAAAAAATGGCCCTGGAAGCTGTTCAAAATCAGGGAACAAAGTATAATTTAATCCTAAAACTACGTGTAAATTAGTGAGAATTAAATCAGAGAATAAACGTTTAAAAGCAATTATTAATGGAAAATTCCCTGTTATAGCTTTTGAAGCTTCTCCAGTTAATTTTAGACTCAAAAAATAAGGAATTAAACCTATTAATAAACAGGGAATATATACCAATGTATTTTTAATCATTGTTTTAAGACTATTTCCGATACAAAGAATAACTCCTAAAACAAAAACTAAAGGGAGTGAAAGTAGGTGCGTTGATAAGCTAAAACCCGAAATCAAGGCAATTAGAATTAAATAAATAATTTTATTGTTTTTTAAATACGATAAATAAAGCAGAGGTAAAAGCCAGAAAAATGTTAATGTAATTGTGTATTCAGGTATAAAATAAGAAGATGTTAAAGTTAAAACATAAGCGGAAGGAATTAAAATCAATAATAAAGAAAATTTATTTTCTTTATTAAACTTCTTTAAAACAAAATAAAAACCAAAAATTGAACAGAGTCCTATCAAAAATAAAATTATCCTAGAACCAAATGCATTATGTGGTAAAAAAGATGAAAAAATTGAAATTAAATATGACTCAGTTGGAAATTGATAAGGCGCTCCCCAAAATAATAATGGTCTTTCTCCATTATTAATTGCTTGAGCTATTAACATTGCTAATGACTCATCAGTTGTTGGTGGAATAAAATGAACACTAAAGTAAAAATAAATAATACGAATAGAAATCGAAATAAAAAATAATATAATTAAGCTTTTAGTCTTCATAATAGAGAGATAAGAGAAATTAATACATTATAGTAAAAAACTCAATATAGAAGAAAATGACCGATAACTTTACTTATCGGTCATTTAAGTAAATTTATTAAAAAGGCAAATCTCTAGGTTCCGTTAAACAGTTAATTTTTGTTACACCTAAAGTCATTTTTTCAAAATCTTTCATTACGATATGCTTGTTAGCGTTTAATAATAAATCTTTATATGTACAATTATTGTCTTTTAATTCTTGATAATTATTGTTTAGATAATTTAAATATAAGTCTCGACTTACAGAATTTTTCTCTGAGTTTATAACTTTCCCTGCTAGAGCAGAAACATAGGTCAAAGTATCATCATTTATATCAGAATCATTAGCCTGAATAGCTTTTAGAAAACTTACTAATCTTACTTTATCATTTAAACTATATGTGCTTTGATTACTATCATCTAGAGATAAGTTTTTACTAGTTACGTGTCTTTCAATAGTCTGTACATTCATAATTAATTTTTAAATAATGATTACTAGCTTTTTTAGCATATAAAATAAGATATTACAAAAAAACTGTTATTAAAAATCTTTATTTATTCCAACAACTTCTAATAATATAAGTTTTTTTTAATAAAAATAACTAGTTAGATATTCTATTAAATTTTATAATTAATAGTCTTGAAGATAAACTACAAATATTCTTTAATTAAGAAAATTTTAGTGTTTGCAAAATAAATAACAAACTTTTTAATTTAAATTTATACTGAATATGAAGCCAATACTTAAACAAACTAAAAGTTCTTTAATTTTTAACAATCAAAATATACCAAATAGTATTAATTCAAATATTGATTTAAAAAATCTTGTAAAGCTATTAGCTAAAAATAATACTTTTAATATAAACTTTAAAGAAGTTTCGCTTAACAATCATAATTATTTATTCTCTAAAGCTGCAGATACAGATATGTGGCCAATGGGAACTCATTTTTGGCTAAGAGATAATGTACTTATAGCTAAAAGCTTAATTGAATCAGATTCGAAACTATTTCCAGATCATAAAGAAATTGGTAAAAAAATTCTTTTTTCTTGCTTAAGTGTTATGTCTTCTAAAAATCAATTAAATAGATTCCATAATATTCTTTCAGATAAAAAAGATTCTTTAGATTGCGCTAATTGGCCATATATATTTATTGGTTTTGAAAATATCAACACAGAAAATTCAGAATTCTGGCCTCATAAACAAGAAGCTTTTCAAATGCTAGCATTTCATACTTTAGATTTAATTGAAAATAACCTAATTGAACTTAAAGAACTAACTGAACCGATGAAAGAATTTCTATCATTAGTATTTCCTTTTTTACTTAAAGTTGATTTTATTAACTGTGAAAACTCTGGATCTTGGGAGGAAATTGAAGCAGAGAGAAAATCAGTTTTAGCAATAGAAATTGCTTTAATAAATAAAATCTCTAAAAATCTAGATACTTTTAGTTTTCTAGAAAAACAATTTAACATATACTACCCCGATCTTATATTTAATAAAAGTTTAAATGAAAATTTTAATAAAGCGCTTAAGAAAATTAACATAGATTTCCCTTTTGAATCATCAAACTATCCAAAAGATAATGTTAAATATAGAGAAGCTGATGCTTCTTTAATATATTTATTAAACTATGATATTCCTAAGTTTTTATCAGAAAATTTAAAAGAACATCCCCAAGAATATTATATAAAGTTAATCCTTGAACAAATTGAAAGACTTGATACAAAAGAAAAAAGAGGAATAAAAAGATATCTTACAGACTCTTACCAAAGAAATAATTATTTTTCTCAAAACACTGTTGATAAATTGTCAGAATTTCATTCAACACCATCAGGAAACTTTAGCGCCTTAGCCTCTTTTATTCAAAGAGATAAACTAATCGATCAAGGCCAAGAAGCTGCCTGGACTCATTTCATCTGGCAATTAGCATCATTTGGTTTTAAAAAGTATAAAGAAAATAAGGATAATTTTTATTATGAAATTGGATTTTACTACTTTAATTACGGACTTTCATTAATAACTGGTTCAAACCAGACTACATATACAATCAAAGACAATAAATCTGTTTCTAAAGAAATAAAAGAATTTTTAATACCTGAATGTTATATTGTTCATAATGATAAAATTATACCATCTCCCCACTCTCCATTAAACTGGTCAATTGCTGAGTGTATAAATGCTATAACTCAGTATAATAAAATTTTACTTTAAATTAAATTTAAATAAAACAAGCTTTTCATAATTATAGAAATAGAATGAGGAGAATCAATTTTAGATAATTTCAATATTTCTTTTAATTCATCAAGAGAAACTAATAAGCTTTCAGTTTGTTCAAATGGATCCGAAGTTTTTTGATCTGAGGTTTTTTCACAATCTAAAATTAAAAAATCATTAATAAAAGAACTGCAGTTTGAAGGATTAACAGCTGTTTTACCTAAAGAAACTATCTTTCCACCCTCATACCCAGACTCTTCTAAAAGCTCTCTTCTAGCAGCTTCTTCTAAAGTTTCCCCAAGGGTTAAATCACCACCAGGAACTTCTAATATGATCTTATTAACTGGGTAACGAAATTGTTTTATTAAAATGAACTCTTTGTTCTTAGTATAGCCTAAAGTTTGGGTTATCTCATTTTTCATTTTCTGATAAAAATACTTTGATTTATTCTTTTCAAAAGCTAATGTATCTTTAAAAACTGAGAAGAATCTATTTTCCAAAAGAAGTTCTGATTCAAAGCATTCTATTTTATCTTTTAAATCTTTAACTGTCATATTATTTCCTTGTGTTATTTAATATCTTACCATAATAATCTTTTATTTGAGAAGAATTTTCTATTTTTAATTTATTTTTAATTTTTTCTTGAACATACCCTTCTAATCCTTGAAAGTTTTTAATACTAGATAATTTCTTAGCAGATTTTTTTTTGTTTTTTGGCTCGACATCGTCTAAACCAAACAGTAGTAGATCTATTTCTTTTTCTGACAAACTTTCCTTTTCTACTAAAATATCTAAACCTAAGCCCCTAAGTAAAGCATCTTCACTTTTTAAAGCTTGTTCTAACTGATTTATCTTATTATCGAATTGATTAACTACTCCCTTTTCATTATCTTTTAACCAATACTTTAAATCGTCAACTCTACTTTTATTAAAGATACTGAGTAAATCGTTTTTCATAATATACAATGTATTTTGAATCTTTGTTTTAATACCATAATCAGTATAAGCTTTTTTAGTTTTAAACACTGCTCCGTCAATAGATTCTTTTAACTCTTGATTAGGTGTCTCAAACTGGTTTAAGTATTTTTTAGAATTATAGGCATACAGAATTGGTTTTCCTAATTGTATTATTAAATATGATAAAAACAAAATTGAGAAAAAATAAACTCTTAAATCTTTAACTGTAACTTTACCAAATAAAGGAAGTTTAATCTTATTAGATGAAGCATTTTCAAAATAAAGCTTAGTATTATTATTTAATAAAATACTAATAGATGGATATAGCTTAAACCATTCAGCATAAGTAATTAATAATTCTTTTTGATCTTGATAAAAATTATTATTTAAATCTATTTCTAATAAATTTTTAGATAATAAATCATAATAAAAATCATATGTATTTTCTGTTGTTATGTTATTAAATAAATCTACTGAATCAAATGAGAATGGAGCTTTTAAATAGTCGTAAATACAATGGTCATAATACTTATTCTTAGATAAAGAATTTAATATTAAAGATTCTAACTGGTTGATCTGATACTGACTAGTTTTTTCTTCATTTAATAAATAAAATAGCACCTCTTTAACTGACTGATTAGAATAGAGGCTAACATCATAGTTACTGACAATAGCTCCCCAAATATTTATATAATCCTTATTATGAAGAGAAAAAAGAGTAGAAGACAAAGTATTAACAACTATCTCTTTTTTAGTTTTAAATCTTTTTTTAAAATAATCAAAGAATAATAAACTTTCTATATTTTTAACTTCTTTTAAACTATTAATTTTTATAATACTTGTTAAATTATTAATATCTGTATTTTGAAAAGTATAATTTTTTAAATTTCTTTCTATAACCACACTTCCATTTTTTGTATTTTGTTTAATTATTTCTTTAGTAAATAAAATAACAAAACCTTTATAAATAATGTAAATACAAGTTAAAAAAGATAACACTAAAATTACAAAATGAAATATAATTGCAGAACTGGGTAAATTTCGATCTGAAACAAATGGAATTTTAGAAATTATTAATAGTGATAAAATAATTCCTCCAAAAATAAAATAGAACCACGCTAGCCTAGAGTTATTTTTATTTTTAATCTTTTGTTTAATTATAATTAAATTTTCCATTAATAAAAAATTAAACTAAGATTTGAATTCTGTATATATTTATAATTTTTTTTACTTGAGACTTAACTAAACATATGTTAACCTACTGTTTTTATTTATATAATTAGTATTATGAAAACTGAAAACCCTAGCCTTAATCTCTCTAAAATCGACTCAAGTATCCTAGATTATTGGGAAAAAGATAATACTTTTAAAAAATCTTTAGATAATCGCCCAAAATCTAAATCCTGGAAATTCTATGATGGCCCTCCATTTTCATCAGGCTTGCCTCATTATGGACATTTATTAGTTGGAACTGTTAAAGATCTGATGGGTAGATACCAAACTATGAAAGGCTTTCACGTTGAAAGAATTTTTGGTTGGGACACTCACGGACTTCCAATAGAGATGATTATTGAAAAAAAATTAGAACTTAAAGGAAGAACTGATATCCTAGAATATGGAATTGATAAATATAATGAAGCCTGTAGAGAAGGTGTTCTAAGCTATGTTGATCAATGGAAAGTAGTTACAGATAAAATCGGCAGATGGGTTGATTTTGAAAATGATTATAAAACTATGGATCTTGATTTTATGGAATCAGTCTGGTGGGTTTTTAAACAACTTTGGGATAACAACAGAATCTATGAAAGCACTAGAGCTATGCCTTACAGCTGGAGATTATCAACTCCCCTTTCTTCTCATGAAGCAAGTTCAAATTATCAAGACGTATCAGATCCAGCAGTAACAGTTATTTTTAAATGTAATGAAATTGAGGATACTTCATTTATTGCTTGGACAACCACTGCCTGGTCACTTCCTGGAAATTTTGCTTTATGTGTTGGAAAAGATATTGAATATGTATCTGTTTATGATGATGAGAAAAAACAAAATTTTATTTTAGCAAAATCAAGAATAAGCTCATATTTTAATGAAGATATTAAAATCAATAAAACTTATAAAGGTTCTGAATTATTAAATCTAACATATACTCCTTTATTTAATTATTTTGATAAAACAGAACAGAAATCTTTTTATATCCTTGAAGATGATTATGTTTCTGACTCTGATGGAACAGGCATTGTTTCAATTGCGCCAGCACACGGAGAAGATGATCACAGGATAGGTTTAAAGTTTGATTTACCAATAATTGACCCAACAGATAATGAAGGAAGTTTTATTACTGATGTAACAGATTTTGCAAAATTAAATATTAAAGAATCAGAAAAAGAAATTGTTAAGTATTTGAAAACTAATAATTTATTATTAAAACTTGAAAACATAACTCATAGCTATCCACATTGTGAAAGGTCAGGAACACCTTTAATGTATAAAACTATCCCTGCTTGGTATGTTAAAGTCTCAGATATCAATGAACAGATGTGCAATAACAACCAAGAAATCTACTGGGTTCCAGACCATATAAAGAAAGGAAGATTTGGTAAATGGCTTGAGAATGCTAGAGATTGGAATATCTCAAGAAATAGATTCTGGGGCAACCCAATTCCACTTTGGAAATGCGATAAATGTAATCATATTGAATGCCTAGGTTCTAAAAAAGAGTTAGAAGAAAAAGTAAATAGTGAGATTACTGATATTCATAAACATTTTGTTGATAAACTTTCTTGGGATTGTACAAAATGTACTGGGCAGATGCACAGAACTCCTGAAGTCCTAGATTGCTGGTTTGAATCAGGGTCAATGCCATATGCTCAAATTCATTATCCTTTTGAGAAAAAAGAAGAATTTAATCAACATTTTCCTGCAGACTTTATTATAGAAAGCATAGATCAAACTAGAGGATGGTTTTATACATTGATGGTTCTATCAACCTCTTTATTTAAAAAAACACCATTTAAAAATTGTATAGTCACCGGAATGGTTCTTGCAAAAGATGGCAAAAAAATGTCAAAAAGTTTAAAAAACTACCCTGACCCTTTAGTGGTTATTAATAAATATGGAGCTGATGCTCTACGATTATATTTAATAAACTCTCCATTAGTAAAAGGAGAGTCATTAAAATTAGATGAAAATGGGGTTAAGGATATTGTTAGATTAGTCTTAATTCCATACTGGAATGTTTATTCTTTTTTTACTGTTTATGCCAATGTTGACAATTATCAACCATCAGAAAACCTTACAAACCCTGAAAATGAATTAGATAAATGGATAATATCTAAATTTCAAACTCTTGTTTCTCAAGTAGAAACTGAAATGGAAAATCTTCACTTATTTTTAGTTGTTCCTGCTTTATTAAATTTTATTGAAGATTTAACAAATTGGTACTTAAGAAGATCAAGAAGAAGGTTCTGGTCTAAAGATACTAAAGATAAACAAGATGGATATAACACTTTATTTTATATCCTAACTGAATTCTCTAAAACTTTAGCTCCATTTCTTCCATTTATGACTGAACATATTTATAAGAACCTATCTAAGCTCCAAGAAAACTCTAACTCTATCCATCTTCAAGATTATCCAATTAAAAATGATAACTTAATTGATACTGAATTAGAAAATAATATGAATCTAATAAGACAAACTGTTAAATTAGGCAGATCTTTAAGAACTAGATTAGATATCCGTACAAGGCAGCCTTTACAATCTTTAACAGTAGTTACAAAAAATAAAGATGATGCCAATGTATTAAAAAAATACATTAAACACATTCAAGAAGAACTAAACATAAAAGAAGTACTTTATAGCTCTGATGAATCTGAATTAGTTAAAATTAACATCAAACCTGACTTTAAAAAATTAGGTCCTATATTTGGAAAAGAAATGAAAAATGTTGCCTCATTAGTTTCTAAATTAAATCCAAAACAGATTGAAAAAATTGAGAATAATGAAACTATAATTATTTTAGAAAAAGAAATTGCTAGTGATAACTTTATAATTGTTAAGAGCTCTAAAAATAAAGATTTAGAAATTGAAACATTAGATGGAGTAACAGTATTTTATGATACTAATATTTCTCAAAATTTAAAAGAAGAAGGAATTGCTAGAGAATTCGTTAATAGAGTTCAGAAACTAAGAAAAGAAGCAGACTTTCAAGTATCCGATAGAATTAAGATTACCTTTAACGCTAACCTTGATTTAACTACAGCAATTAATAATTTTTCTAGCTATATTCAAGAAGAAACTCTTTGTACTGAATTTATTGATATAAAAGAAAATAATAAATTTGATATTGAAGAAAACCTTTTAATTGAAAACTCTGAAGTACTTATAAAAGTAGTAAGAGAAGCTTAAAATAAAAATTAAAGATTATTTGTCATAAAAGGTTTTTTTGAATAATAACACTTATCAACGCTTAAACAGTATTTTGAAAATCGGGTTCTTTTAAAATCATACTTATTTAAAATACCGTGCAGCCATAAAGGCATACTTTGAGCGCTCTTAAATTCAAGAACCCCTAAATGACCATCTAAAATATATTTTTCTTCATTCTGATTAAATTTTAGTAAATTACTAGCGCCTGCAGTTATTCTTGTATCAAGAGTAATCCGCATATCATTTTCAAATTTAGGGATTAAAGCTTTTCTAATATATTTAACAATAACTACTGGAGAGAGCTCTAGTCTTTTATTTAAGTAATACATCTCTCTACCCTCAGCTGTATCAGGCAACTTATCAACAACTAAATTTAGAGGGATTTGGGAATGATTTGGATAATCTAAAATATTATTATCTTTATCTAAATGTATTCTTTTTTTATTAACAAATTGTTGATGCCTTTCCTTAATCTCTATAAAAAGTCCTGAAGATTCTTCATTAGAAACGTATGTTCTTAACCTAACCTTTCGCCTATTACCAACTGACTCTTCTCTATCTCTATAAAACCTTAAGGTTTCGGTATCATAATACAAAGATGATATTTCATAAGAATTAGTTTTATCAGCGTGTTTATCAAAATCGCAATACTCTTTTAAATCTTCAAAAAAAGCATTGCATTTATTAATATCAACAACATATTTTAATTCGTGTCTGAATCTAAATTTAACTTTAGCCATTAGTTTTTTTTAAAGATCAATTAAATGATTACTTCCAACAATTTGAATTTTTAAATTTTCATTTAAAGCAGCTAAATCATTGATAAGCTTTTCAGAACTAAATTCTTTTTTAACTCTAACACTAAAAGTTAATTCCATTTCAGTACCCATTCTTGAAGTCTCAGCAGATACTAAAGAAAAACTGTTTACGTGAGCTTTTAAAACATCATCAAAAACAGACTCGAAATTATTAGTCTCAGGAGTGTGAATCCTTAAAATCTTTTCAGAAAGTCCATGTTCACCAAATTCAAAAAAGTTCATCATTATCGTAACAGCTGAAACTACAACAGTTAACACAACCCCAATCCAATAAAAACCAGTCCCGCAAGCCATACCAATTCCCATAGTTAAAAAGATATACGCTACATCTCTTGGATCTTTTACAGCATTTCTAAATCTAATAATTGATAAAGCACCAACTAATGAAAAAGCACGAGCAATGTTACTTCCTATAATTAGCATTACAGCACTAATTACCATCGCACAGATAACAAGTGTATGCATAAATGATGGAGAAAATGAGACACCCTTGTATGTAATTTGGTATACCTTTGCAACAATTATTGATAAAATTGCCGCTATAGTTAAAGAAAGACCTACAGAGACAACATCTAATGCAGTTCCTGGGTCACTAAAATTTGATAATTGATTAATAAAATCGTTCACTTATAATTCTCCATTATTTAGTCACTGAATCTAACAGTATTTGTATAAAGTGTAAATATATTGATAAAAACTATCTTTATTCTTGAAAAATAATAATTATAAAAGTAACTTAAAGTCATGGAAGAAATAAAAGGCAAATTTATTAATTATACAATAAATTCAAGTAATATCGGTATATTAGCATTAGGCTCATCTGAAGAAAAAGCAATCATTTTAACTTCTGAAAGAATGAGAGAGCTATCAAAAATTTTAACAGAACTAAAAGAAAAAAAACTAAAAGGCTTAATAATAATATCTCCTAGAGTAGATATGTTTTGTGCCGGTGCTGACATATCAGCTATAAAAGGAATTAAAACTTCTAAAGATGGTGAAAAATTAGCTAAAGAAGGTCAAGATGTTTTTAATCAAATTGAGAATATTGGTTTTACAACTGTAGCTGCAATCTCTGGGCCTGCTATTGGCGGAGGATGTGAATTAGCTTTAGCTTGTAACTGGAGAGTGATTACAGATAATAAAAAAAGTCTTATCGGCCTGCCTGAAACAAAACTTGGAATTCTTCCTGGGTTTGGAGGCACTCAAAGATTACCAAGAATAATTGGATTAAGATCAGCTCTGGATATGATTTTAAAAGGAAGAGTTATTAATGCAAAAAAAGCAAAAGAAATTGGACTCGTTCATTCTGTAACAAGCTATGAAAAACTGCTTTCTGAAGCCACCCAAATTATAAACAATCAAAGATTAAAATATAATAATTCTTTTGGGTTTTTAAACCATCTTTTTACAAATATATCTTTTTGTAGAAATATTGTTTTAAATAAAGCTAAAAAAATTGCTAACTCTAAAAAGAATAGTTTTTATCCTGCAATCAGAAAATCAATTGACTCTATTGAATATGGATTAATTAATGGAGAGCAAAAAGGATTTAAAAATGAAGCAAAACTTTTAGGAGAACTCGCTAGTTCTTCTGAATCAAAATCATTAGTTCATTTATTTAACCTAACGGAAAAATCTAAAAAGCTAGGAAAACTAGGTTCAAAGTTTGATTCAATTAATTCTTTAGTAATTGGGGCGGGAACTATGGGTGCCGGAATTGCTGGGTTACTTGCCAAATTTAAAAATAATGTAATTTTAAGAGACAGAGATTTAGAATCAGTTGATAGAGGATTAAATTCGATTGCTAAAACTTTATCTTACTCAAAAAGTTTAAATCAAACTAAACAAGAAGCAATAGTAAATTCTATTAAAAAATCTACAAACGACTCTAATGAAGATTTATCCAATGTTGATTTTGTTATTGAAGCTGTATTTGAAGAACTTTCTGTAAAAAAACAAGTCTTTGATTCAATTATTGATAAAATAAACCCTCAATCAATAATATGTTCTAATACTTCTTCTATACCTATTTCTAAAATTGCTAAAACAATTAAAAATCCTGAAAGAGTAATTGGTATGCATTTTTTCAACCCTGTAGGAAGAATGCCACTAGTAGAAATTATTGTTGGCAAAGAAACTTCTGATAAAACAATTGCTTTAGTTGCTGGCTTAGCTACAAAACTTGGGAAATATCCAATCATTGTAAAAGACGTTCCTGGATTTCTAATAAATAGAGTCTTATCTCCTTATATGAACGAAGCTCAATACCTTCTTAAAGATGGTTTTAAAATTGAAGATATAGATAAAGCTGCCTTAAATTTTGGACTCCCGATGGGCCCTTTAAGGTTACTTGATGAAGTAGGTTTAGATATCATTAACCACGTTGGTCAAACTATGTTTAATGGTTATGGAGATAGAATGAAAACTCCTAATTATCCTGCAAAACTTGTGGATCTTGGAAGAAAAGGTAAAAAAAATAAACTAGGATTTTATAATTTTGAAAACAACCCTAAGGGTATCCCTGATCAATCTATCTACTCACTATTAGAAATTTCAAAAGAACAAAAGCCGAATTTACAATTAATCCAAGATAGATTGATATTCTCTTTAATCAATGAAGCTGTGCTATGCCTTGACCAAGAAGTAGCCGGAGCTCCTGGAATTGATGCTGCTGAACAAATTGATCTTGGAAGCATTATGGGAACAGGCTTTCCTGCTTTTAGAGGAGGAGTTATACATTATGCTGAAAGTTTAGGCTCTAAAGAAGTTAATAAAAAGCTAAAAGAGCTTCAGAAAAAATATGGTAATAGATTTAAACCGTCTGAAGGTATAACTAAAAGAGCTTCAAAAAATAAAAGCTTTTATAAAGCAATATAAGTAATTATTTAAAAAATTATTTCTTTAAAATAATAACTTATATTGAGGATGTTGATTTTTTAATGCTGATCTTACTGCATCCCTAACTATCTCATTTAAAGCTGGGTGAATATAAATCATATCATCGTATAAATTAAATATAGTTAAATTATTACTAATAGCTAATACTAGTTGATGAATTAAAGTAGAAGATTCACTTCCAACTATATGAGCACCAATTAATACATCAGTCTTAGAGTTAAATATTAATTTTACTAGTCCATCTTTTAGCACTCTAGCTTTTCCCATTGCAGACTTTGTAAAATATCCTCTTCCTATATAATAATCAATATTGTGTTTTATTGCTTCCTGCTCTGTTAAACCAACTGAACTTATTTCAGGGGAAGTAAACACAGCTTCTGGCATAGGAGGATATTTTATAGCTTCAATTTTATCCTTTATATATAAACTTTTAATTAAATATTCAGCTTCAAAATTTACACTATGCCTAAAAAGAAAATTTCCTACAACATCACCTAGAGCATAAACTCCAGCTACATCTGTTTCTAAAAAATCATTTACTGTTATAAACCCAGAGCTAGATACCTTAATATCAGTTGAACCTAGGTTTAAATTATCTGAATTTGGAATAATTCCTGCAGCTATTAATAACGAGTCTGACTTTATTGATTGTTTAATATTATCTTGATGAAAATTTACTATAAACTCTTTTTCTACATACTCAATTTCTTCAAAGTTTACATTTTCAATAATCCTAAACTTATCTTTTATTGCTTCATAATAATGATCTCTAACTTCAGAATCTAAACTTTTCACTCCTTTACTTCTAATTAAAAAAGTAACTTCACTTCCAAAAGCGCTATATGCAGAGCCAAGTTCAAAAGCTATAAAGCCTCCTCCAATAATTGTAATTTTTTTTGGTATCTTTTTAGCCTTTAACGCTTCTGTTGCTGTAATAAATGGACAATGATAAAGTCCTTTAATGTTGGGTATTCTAGCCCTTGATCCTGTTGCTATAAAAATTAATGGTGCTGTTAAAGTTTGATCTAAAACGCTTACAATATTATTTGAACTAAAAGAACCAACACCTTTATAAAAATCAACATTTTCATTATTAGTATAAAAAGAAGAAATTGAATCTGAAACTCCGTCTGTATATTCATTAATTCTTTTTGTTAAATCTTGAATTTGCAGTTTAAAATTATTATTAGTAATATTAAAATCTGAAAGCCTATTTAAGTCTTCAGCTATGTGAGATGGATGGATTAACATTTTTGAAGGAATACAACCTCGATTAAGACAGGTACCTCCTGGTTTTGAATCTTCAATTACTGCAATTTTCTTTCCTAATTTTAACAAAGAAGAAGCTATTTTTGCCCCCCCGCCTGTTCCAATAATTATAGCATCGTATTTCTTCATAATATTATTATTTATTTTTGATTTTATGAAGTTAACAATTTAAATTTAAATTGTCATTAATTATTAGATAATAAATTTTTCTGATGATTCCATTTTTTCTCTAATCGTTCTAAAGCGCCGCCGTATTTTTGTTCTACTTGATCTATTATTAAAGCTAAAGTTTCTCGATACTCCGGTTTAAGATCTTCTGGGTTTGGAAGCTGTGCTAGTATAAAAAAAGCTATTTCTTTTTTATTTACTAGATATCTTGCAGATTGTGAAATTTGTTCAGAAACTTTTATAATATCAAAAACGTATTTAGCAGTTAAAGATGCATCAAATAAATCACTCATTTCTTTAATAACTGAGTGTATTAAACCAGAAAATATTTCACCTGGGTATTTTTCAATACCATAACACCAACCTTTAATCTCTACTTCAAAGATTTTTGGAAACTGTTTTTGGGTATCTAAATTCATATCTTAGTCTAATATTATATTATATATTTCGACAAGTTATAAATATTACTTGATATAATTTAAGCTTATTTTTTTATTATTTTAATTTGATCTTTAATGTACTGATTTTTATAATCTTTAATTATTTTTACAGCTTCTTTAATTGCAATATCTGGCAAGGTATTTGTATTATTTTTCATTATCTAAACTTATTTTTTATTACTAATGGCCATTTCTTTCAGAGTATTTTTTTGATCAGCATTACCTACACTTTCAGCTTTATGCGCTTTAATTAATTTTGTTGCAAGAGTTGTATTATATTCAGCATTTAAAATTAAAGCTTTTTCACTTTTATACATCGAAGTGTTTATTGTAAGAGGATCGCTTATATTTAAAGATTTAGCATCAATAGTTGAAAAATTTGTACTTGAGGTATCAAAAGTATAAGCTTTTGAATTAGGAACAGTGTCTTTACCCTTTTTAACATCGATATTAGTATTTAAAACTACATTTTCTTCTATTGTCATAGTATTTACCTCTTACATACCTATCATACCAAACCTAATTATTGATTCAATATAAAATATATATTTTTTATAATATATATAACTACTTAGCTTCTAACATTTAGATGCATAAACAATTTAAAAAGATTTGATAAATTTAGCCTCTCTTACTTGATAATCGATAGATTAAAGATAAAATAAAGAAATTTTAATAAATATATGAATTTACTGATATTAGCGCCGCAACCATTTTATCAAGAAAGAGGAACTCCTATAGCTATACGGTTAGCAATTTCAGTTTTAATGAAAAGAGAAAATTATAATATTACATTATTTACCTACCACGAGGGAATAGATTTAGAATTAGATGAAAATGTTAAGCATTTAAGAATTAAATCTCCTAAGTTTATAAAAGATATCCCTATTGGTTTTAGTATAAGAAAACTTATCTGTGATTGTATAATGTTTATTCAAAGTTTTATACATATATTAAAGAATAGAAAAAAATATCAATTAATCCATGCCAATGAAGAAACTGTTTTTTTTGCTTTAATTTTTAAAATAATTTTCAGAATACCTTATGTTTATGATATGGATTCTTCTCTTTCTTCTTCTATTTCTGATAAATTTTCATTTTTAAAAATACTTATTCCTATATTTAAGTCTTTTGAAAAAATAGCTATTAAGAATTCTTCTGCAACTATTACTATGTGTGATGCTTTAACAAATTTTTCTAAAAAAATTAATAAAAATACTTTTACACTTAGAGATATTTCTTTAAGCTTTCTTGAAGATGATACAATAAAAATTGACAACTTAAGAAGTATGTTAAAAATTGATGATGATTGTCCAATTTTAATGTATGTTGGTAATTTAATAAAGGTTCAAGGAATTGATTTAATGATTGATAGCTTTGAAATTACTTTAAAAAAAATTCCACATCTAAAAACAATTATAATTGGGGGGTCTTTAGAGAAAATTAGTTTTTACAAAGATAAATATAAACATTTAATTGACAATAAATCATTGTTTTTAATAGGCAAAAGACCTGTTGCGACTTTGAGTAAGTATTTATCACAAGCAGATTGTCTATGTATTCCTAGGCTATATGGTGAAAACACCCCTTTAAAAATATATCCATTTCTACATTCTGGAGTCCCTGTAATAGCAACGAATCTAAAGACCAATACTCAAGTTTTAAATACTACGATAAGCGCTTTAGCTAACCCAAATGCTTTAGATTTTTCAAAAGCTTTAATCAAATTATTTACTGATAATGAATATCGAATTAATCTGGGCAAAAATGGTTTTGAATATGCGGAAGAAAACTTTACATTTAAAGTTTTTAATGAAAAATTAAATTCTATTTATGATAAGATAGAAAATCTACTCTAATTTAATAATAATTTTAAATAAATACTTTGAAAACTTTTATTGCGGTATATCTCAATTGTAACTTTTTTACTTTATAAACTTTTAGGCCTATAAATATTAAATAAAATCAATATTTGCTTAAAACTTATATTTAGTTATTTCCGCCAGTTTGCGTAAATATCCATTAAAAAAATAATCATTTAAAGTTTGATATACCGCAAATTTAACAATTTATTAGTACATAAAATATTTTAACTAGCTGAAATTATTGTTGTTAAATATATTTGAAATTAATTCTTTGCGGTATAACTATTTTCGGGTTTTAAACTGTTATATCGCAATTTTGCGGTATAACAAAATAATATTAATTTTGATTTGAGGTTAATTTTGTCTTTAACATATTAATTTTACAGATACTTTACTAAGAATTACTTTTTTATTATAATATATTAAAGTACGCAAATGATACTTTTTTTTAATTATCTTTGCGCACTAATAATATTGTTATGTAATTATGTTACACTTTCGACTTTTTTAGCATAATATCTATAATAATATTTTTGGAGATGAAAATGATTAGTCAAGTTAATAATTTTATAAAGAAGCCAGTTGTAGTTGGAACATTGTTGCCTCTGGCGGCTGTTTCATTGATGGTTATTGTTAGTAGTGTCGAGAGGAGTAGTTCTGTTAATTCAAAAAATATAGCTAATTCTGAATATAATGGAGGGGCAGAGGTTGTAGATGATCTAATTGGAATTGGTTTAGGTATACAAAGAGATGTTTTAAGTATTAAAGCTACAGATTTTGTTGATATTTATGAGGTAAGACAAACGGGTGTTATAGCTAATCCTAATGAACTAGAGAGTGAACTTTCAGAGATAGAAAATAGAGCTTTATCTATTCTTAAAAAAGTTGCTGAGTCAAGAGAGGTTATAGAAAACAAAGCAAAGTCAAAACAATATTTAAAATAGGAACTATAAAATAATTACATAACAAACAGCTAGAGCAGTCCACGCAATAAGATTTTGAGTTTGATTAAGATTATCGATATGATAAGATTATCAGATACTGAAAGTTCAAAGTGGCGTGGCTGCTCAGCTTTAGGCGTTATATTCCGAATTAGAAAAAAAATAATTAATCTAGTTTGAATAGCGACTACTTCAAAAGTAATCTCAAAAAAAATTTTAAAGTCAAAAAAAGTCAATTAAAAATAATTCTAAAACTAATTTTTCAAAACAAATTAAAGAAAGTAATTTTAATAAAAGTTTAGTTCCAAGGGGATTTAGAAACAAAAAAAATTTTTATATTTCCAGTTCCGAGTGGAGGTTTTTTAATTAAAATTCTTTCTCTACGGGCAGGCGTCCTAAAATTTATAGAGTATTACTTTCTTAAAAAAAAGCTAAATAAATAGTTAATTAATAAACTCAAAACGCCTCCCCTTACTTTGAAAAAATACCGAATAGAACTCTAATATTTTTAATATTTTTTTCTTAGGGGCTTGAGATTATTGATATTTTTAAAGATTACAGTCGATCACTTAAAGACTTCTTAACTTAAGAGCATTCCTATCGGAACATAACAAACGGATGGAGCCGTCTGCGCCTAAAAAGTTTTACATTTGATTAACTTCATCGATTTGATATAATCACTTGGTACTTAAGAGTATTGAGCGCAGCGGCTCATCCTTAAGGCGTTATCTTTGTTTTTATGAAACTTAATTCTTTTCATCATATTGCCATAATTGTAAGTGATCTTGAAAAATCTAAATATTTTTATACAAAAATTCTTGGTTTTAAAATTATCGCAGAAAATTTTCGTAAAGAAAGAAACTCTTTTAAGTTAGATTTAATTTCTCAAAATAATATGAGATTAGAAATCTTTTCTTTTCCAAATTCTCCTAAAAGAGTCAGCAGACCAGAGGCTTGTGGATTAAGACATTTAGCATTTTCGGTTAGCGATATTCTTGAGGAAGTTAAAAGATTAAAGAAACTTAATATAGTTGTTGAAGAAATAAGAGTTGATGAATTTACTAATCAAAAATTTACTTTTTTTGAAGATCCAGATGGGCTTCCTTTGGAGTTATATGAAGAAAAAAGATAACAAACGGATGGAGCCGTCTGCCCCTAAAAAGTTTTACATTTGATTAACTTCATCGATTTGATATAATCACTTGGTATTTAAGAGTATTGAGCGCAGCGGCTCATCCT
>ENA-ORXR01000077-ORXR01000077.1-marine-metagenome-genome-assembly--contig:-NODE-77-length-145492-cov-16.543314_pt1 | contig 145492 bp, 99 predicted proteins | sample MGYA00237866_ERZ511479 | MGnify/ENA metagenome assembly ERZ511479 | reverse complement strand
TTTTAACTGGGCCGGCTCCCGGAAGTAACAGGTCGCTCGTTCATTGCTTAAAAACTAGAGTTTTCGGTCAGGCACTACTTATTATTCTTTAGCTAAATATATGAGGTTAAATTTTAAGTATTTTAAGTATTGTCTTACTAATGTAGAACTTTTCTATTATTCCGGAATACTTGAATGATTCAAGCCAGAATCGGTTACAGTATAAGTGCGGGTTATCAATAGGAATTCAGTACATCCTATTTAAAATACACCAGTCGCTCCGAGTCTGTGTTATTGAGTGGATTACACTCGCCACCACTAAACGGTAAAATCGTAGCCGTAAGCGTCGTCTGTCCATCTGTTGACTGAGGATCGTAAAATGACTGAAAACCGAAGGCAGAAACCCCGTTGGCAGGAATCACTAACCCAGGACCGTTGTATGTCCAGGTATGAATAACGCCATTGTCTCCTAAGTAGTTCCAATCCGAATTTTGTACTGGCACCAGTGCAGCAGTAGTTAGTCCTATGTTCCATACAAATACAAATCGAGGATCAGAGGGCACCCTAACCACCACCACACTACCATCAGTATCGAGACTATTCAACTCCGTCACCTGTATGGCGACTTCAACTGGAGATTGTCCTGCGACATTACCTGGTAAAATGGTCATAATCGGAGTCAAATCGGCACAAGGATCTATACAAGCACTTTGATCGGCAGTTACGGGCAGCGTGATACTGGTGTCCTCAAAATCGCAAGGATCCATAGGATCAGTCATGTCTGTGCACTCATTGGCATTAGCTACCCCATCGCCATCACAATCAAGTGTTGACAGTGGATCTGCTGGATTTGAAGCCAGAACGGAACAGATATTCGTATTATTGATGACTGCTTCAACGCAATAATCAATAGGACAAGGTGGCGCGCAATCTTTTGAATTTACAGTAATGCTTCCTATCGCATCGCAATGATTGCCATCGGTCAACGTCACATCATAAATCCCAACGCCCAAGTTACTCGCGGTGGTTGTTGTTTGATTTCCCGCAGTAGCTCCCCATTGATAAGAAAAAGGAGGACTACCTCCTAGACTAATTGCAGTTGTCGAACCGTCGTTTGTGCCATCACATCCCACATTCGACACATCGAAAAGAATAGAGGTGCGGGGTGGATCACTGATAATTGTTTGACTTGTTTGCTCACATCCCTTAGCGTCAGTGATGGTTACCTCATAAGTTCCTGGATAAAGTCCGTTAATTGTCGGAGCATTTGAACCAGTGTTCCACAAATAAGTATAGGGAGGTGTTCCATTCATAGAAAGAGCAGTAACAACTCCAGTAGCAGTGCCAGTACACGTCGGATTTGTAGGTACAATCGAAGTCGTCATATTACAAGAAGGAGTCACAACATTACTACCAAAGGAAACATTCCAAAAATTCCCATTTGAAACGCTGGAGTTGATATAAATAAAACAAAGTGATTGATTGGGGGCACTAGCAGCAAAAGACAGCGTTTCTAGGGTCCAAGCATTATTGGCTCCTCCTGAAAATGGAAAAGTCCCTAAAGTAACATTTGTGTTGCAATCATAAATTCGAAGGACACCATCGTAATTAGGGTCTACTATTCCTCCTGCATTACTTTGTAATTCTGCTTTATAAAAATCAAAATCATAGGTGGTTCCAGCAGTTAATCCAGTAATATCCACACCTACCACTTCTAACTTATATCCAGTCACCCACACAGTATGTCCATTCGGAGGATCATTTACCGTGCCTACCCACGGGTAACTTCCACTCCCTGCCCAATAGGATTTATTTGAGATATCTGTTGATCCAGTCACCACATACCAACCAGTTGGAGCACAATAGTTACAAACTGTCCCAGTATTTGTGGCTGGAATGGTTTGAGCCTGCAATTGTAGTGCTAATAGAATGAAAATAATTGTTTGAATCAAACTCATTAATAATCCAGACAAACTGTTGTTAAGCAAGTTGGTTTTCATAATAAAGCCTATTTAATGATAATAATCTCAAATATTACAATTCAATTAGAAGTATAAATTAAATACTTTAGAGTCATTAAGATAGATAAATATAGGTAATACGAATTACTTATTGAAAAAATACAACATATAATTTGTTGGTTTGTGCAAATTCTGCTACACAAGCCTACTGATTCATTAATTGTATGATAACCTAAAATATCATTCCTCACCTTAACATATTAAAAAAGACAATGCAAGTTATCATCTTACATTGCCCTCAGTGCTCATTCTGTTTATTCTTTATTCTCTAGAGATCAAGAGCTTGCCCGTATACGTCAATTCATCTGTAGTCTCCAATTGATAGAAATACATTCCTTCAGGTAAGTGATCAACACCAACAGCTACGCCATAGCCAGAGATTCCCTGTTGTTGCATAACAGTTTGTCCCATAACATTGGAGATTAAAATGTTACCTTCCAAAAATTCATCATTAAAATCAATAACGATTCGATGAGATGCTGGATTAGGAATTACTTTTAACTGATTAGACTTAATGTTTTTATTACTTGAACATGGGAAATTAGTTGTATTAAAATCATCTAACATCCAACCATCTCGCTCATCACTCCCATTACTTATAAAATTGAAACGTAATAAAACACTAAAGTTTGGATTTTTGACAGCTAAACAATCAAAATAAATACCTCTTTGTGACCATCCTTCACTTCCGGAAATTCCAAGATTACCATTGTAAAGCGTATCAGAATTATTGTATAATGACGTGGATACACTAATAGGGAAAGGCGTATTCCAAAATTCAAGCGGGTTTCCTGTAACCAAATGCCATGTCTGTCCAGTATCAACAGAAATTTCAATGTAGCCACCATCCATTCCTGGCTCAGAATCAATCATATACCAGAATTCTAAGGAAGACGATATTGGATATAAAACTTCATAAGTAAAAGAAGAAACAGTATTGGGTGGATAAGTATTCAGTGTATCCGTCATCAATGCATTAACAGGCGATCTCGCAGCATTGAATACAGTCTTTTGTGGCTCCCCAACCTGCCAAACGCTCCCAGGCACACTATCTAGTGTAATATGTGGAATAGCGGATTCGAAATCGATGGTTTGCCCCATTAAAAAGCAGGGAAAAAGTATTGTAAGTAAAATTGTAAGCCTCATAATTTTATTTTTGTAGTTTTATAATATTTAGGACCACTAAATGTATTATTATTGCACTAGGAATTAAAATTTACATTGTAATTATTATCTCCTATTAATTTTACATTATTAAGATAATTTTAATTCAATTCACCTTGTTATTAATCTTTTTTCATCAAAATGAAAGTCCTTACACCTACCCTATCAATAAAATTGACACTACTACTTCTACTATTCATTTCAACGATTTATGCACAAACTGGTGTCATTACTGGAAGAGTCTACAATTCTATTAATAACGAGCCAATCATGTTTGCCAATGTCGTTCTGGCGGGAACAACACAAGGAGCAACTACCGACCTAGATGGTAACTATAGTATTGAAAACCTAACACCTGGCCTATACAACATCCAAATCACTTATGTCGGTTTTGATGATCAGACCATCGCTGAAATTGAAGTGTCTAACTCTAAACCTGCGATCATTGATGTGCCTATGGTTGAATCATCTCAAGATCTCGAGGAAGTCGTTGTAAAAGCTTCCCCATTCACAAAAAAAGAAGAAAGTCCTGTGTCTCTTAGAACCATAGGCGTTGCGGAAATACAACGAAAACCGGGCGGGAATAGAGATATCTCCAAAGTAGTGCAAACACTACCTGGCGTTACCAGTACCAACGGTTTTAGAAATGACTTGCTCATCCGTGGCGGTGCGCCAAACGAAAACAGATTTTACCTTGACGATGTAGAAGTGCCAAATATTAATCACTTTGCCACTCAAGGAGCTTCTGGTGGGCCCACAGGCTTAATCAATGTGGATTTCATCAGAGAAGTAGACTTCTACAGTGGCGCATTTCCTTCCAATAGAGGGAATGCATTGAGTTCGGTCTTCAATTTTAAACAAAAAGATGGTAGAAAAGACAGAATCGGAGCCACCGCATCTCTAGGATCAAGCGATGCCGCACTAACCCTAGAAGGTCCTATAGCAGAAAAAACGACTTTCTTATTTTCTGCTAGACAATCTTACCTCCAATTTCTCTTCAAGGCTTTAGAACTCCCGTTCTTACCAAATTATATCGATTTTCAAACTAAGATCAAAATCAAACTGGATCAGAAAAATGAAATTTACTTTACTGGTCTAGGTGCTGTTGACAAATTTTCGCTGAACCTTAATGCCAACGAAACCGAAGAACAACAGTACTTACTAGACAATCTGCCCATTAATAATCAATGGAATTATACCAATGGTCTTGTCTATAAACATTATCAAGAAAATGGATACTGGACAGTCGTTCTAAGCCGTAACATGCTTAATAACAACGCTTTCAAATTCATCGACAACTTTGATGAATCAAAAGGACGGACGTTGGACTATCTTTCTCAGGAAATAGAAAATAAGCTGCGACTCGAAAACACCTCACGCTTTAACGGTTTCAAAGTAAATTACGGAGTCAGTTATGAGTACACCAAGTACCTCAATAAATCCAGTTCCGTCTTTATCACGCCTTCCGGACCGCTGACAGTGAAACAAGAAGCTAAACTCAACCTCAATAAGTATGGACTCTTCGGTCAGGTCAGCAGAAAACTCCTACGTGATCGGCTAATTTTGTCTATGGGTGTCAGAATGGATGGTAATGACTACAATGAGGAAATGAGGAATCCGCTAAATCAAGTGTCACCTGTATTTTCATTGGCGTATGCCTTCTCTCAGAAGTTATCAATCAATATGAATACAGGGCTGTATCACCAACTTCCCCCCTACACATTGCTAGGCTTTCAGGAAAATGGAGCTTTCATTAACAAAAATACAGCGAAATATATTAACGCACACCACATTGTAGCTGGTTTAGAATATAACGCTGCCTCCAATTCTAAGATCACTCTAGAAGGCTTTTACAAGCGATATAGGGATTACCCCTTTCTATTGAGAGATAGTGTCAACATGGCTAATTTAGGCGGTGATTTTGGTATTATCGGCTTTGAGCCGGCTGTTTCTGATAAAAATGGACAGTCCTATGGTCTTGAGTTCCTAGCCCAGCAACGGGTATTTAAAGGCTTTTATGGTATTTTATCTTACACTTTGAGTTGGAGTGAGTTTGAAGACAAAAATGGTAATTACGTTGCTTCTTCATGGGATAGCAGACATACTGTCAACCTTACAGCAGGGAAACGCTTTAAAAAGAATTGGGAAGTTGGTCTGGCCTGGAGATCTCAATCCGCATTACCATTAACTCCTGTGGATGAGGTCAACTCTCCTCTTATTACTAACTGGGACGTCTTTGGAATCGCATTTCCTGATTACGAACGTCTGAATACGCTTCGCGGAAGCCCAGCTAACAGCTTAGACCTTAGAGTCGATAAAAAGTGGAGTTTCAAAAAGTGGAGTCTCAATCTCTATCTCGACATTGAAAACGTGTACAGTGGAAAAACTACTCAAAACTTCCTCGTTGTAGAGCGTGATGATAATGGTGATAAAATACTCGACCCAGATCGTCCAGGCTACTATAAAACAAAATACCTAAGCTCAGAAACAGGTACCGCACTACCTACTATCGGAATTATAGTGTCTTACTAATCAGTTCTATCTAGTGTCTGACCGAAAACTCCCTTTTTCATAGGAACAGATAAATTAGTCAACAATAGTCCAAGTTAAATTGATAAAATCCCATGAAGCAACCGAGTGGGATGGCCGAATAATACCGGCTGGCGAACCACCGGGCTGTCGATACAGTGTTTGACCGGGCTGGCGAACCACCGGGCTGGCGAACCACCGGGCTGGCGAACCACCGGGCTGGCGAACCAGTGGAACGACAGCGTCGACTGACCGATTTATAATTCTTGATTTTTTTGTTGGGACGGCTTCCGGTTCTTTTTGCATCATCAAGGCAAAAACGAACGTAAAATATTCTAATCCAGTGATTTAAAGAGCAAAAAGGATTGAGAAATGGTTGATTTTATTATTGAGTGGGATCATAATTTTCAAAATTATTCACGCACCAATTCGCTTGTTAACAACTGATTTATATCGAGTTATGTGCTTTCGTTCAAACACTATCTATCTATCTAGTGTCTGACCGAAAAGTCAATAACCTTTGATTATCAATAGTCTAGTATATTATATAGACACAAGGCACTAAATAAATAGCGAAGCGTGTGTTAATCCGTGGTAAAATAAGTTTCTTATAAACAAGAAATACTAATAAGCTTGCGTTAATAGCGAAGCGTGTTCATAAGCGAAGCGTGCGGTGATTTAAGTTTCTTATCAACCTTTACTAAGATCCCAGATAAACACTAAAACTTATACTTGATCTGCGCTTTAACCTCCGTTCTAGAAGGACCATTAATCTGTTCATTCCCAGAACTAATCGTTTCGCGGTCAGAAAGGTAGGTTTGTGCGGCACGCAATTCTATTGTCATATTGCGTATGCCTTTATAGCGAAAGGTTAAATAATACCGAAGGCCTGTGTAAGCATAAGCAGGAATGGAGAAACTACCAATGATGTCATTTTCATAAGCATAAATCCGCGAATCATAGTTGTCTGTCTGAAAGATCGCAAATCGTCCCTTAAAAGAATAAGGTTGTCCAATTGGAGAAAACAGTACATCCTGATACACTAGAAAACCATTTGATACCGGTTCTCCGTCCTCTTTAAAACGCATATACTCTAATCGGTTTCTTAGTTCCCAGGTTTTATTCAATTTATTGCCCAAATGAAATCGAACCTGCGTTCTTCGATTATTAGCTAGTAGATCAAGCACATCTTCGTTTTCCAATTCAACATCGTCATCATCTTCTATTAGATTTACCTGTTTAGTTTCTGACTTATAACGCACATAAAAATCAAGTTTTCGCTTGATTCGATAATTGACTTGAAACAAATAATCAACTCCTGTTGAAGGCGCATCAGCAAAAAACCGTAACCAAGGATGTCGATAAGAATCCATGTATCCCGCAATCGTCCAATTGTAGGAAGGATTAAAGGATAGTCCTAGGTATAGCCCTGCTTCATTAACAGGATTAGTGGATTCTGCAAAGGCAGGAGATGGCACTAAATTGACATATCCTCTTCCGTAGTACCGATGCAGAATGGCCAAATCAACAGTCCGATCCAAACCAATCAATAATCCGTTGAGCGTAGCAAACCCGCCTTCTAGAACGTTATTAGATGTAATACCAGTTTCACCAAAGAAATTGAAGTTTTCATAAACATAGTTGTAATCCATGCCTACCCTACCGAATGAATTGGTGTCCAATGTAGAAAACTGATTATAAGGGGATGTTGTCCTTCGATACGAATCAGCAGTGATTGACGTATAAACACCATGTGCCCCTACATGTCCTTGCTTGAATTTCAGTTTTGCACCACCTCCTGTTTCGAAAATAGGAATATTATTCTTGCGATCTATCTCTCGTGTGGTCCTGTGCAGCCCATCAATATCTAGCGCCCCAACAATAATTCTAGCGTCATTCGGAAGTTCCTCTAATAGTCTGGCATCTGCATCAAGTAATGCAAAATCATAATTTTTCATTGAGACAAACCCAACTAAATCAACAATATTTGCGATTGAGAAATGTGCTGCCAATCCACGTCTAAAATTGGCTTCCGCGACTGAAGTATAAGGTTTAAGTGTTCTGTTCCGTAGTTTAATACTAGTGACATAAGAAGACTTCCCTGCTCCAAACCCAGCTCCAATAGTCAATCCCTGACCAAAGGAAACTTCGTAATCGCCTATAGCAATTCCCTTGATAAATTTCCCGAGATTTCTGTAATACAAGTGCGCACTATAAAAGTCAAATCCGGCTTTATTAGAACCTGTAAAAAACTCCTCTCCTGCATCTTTCTCAGCAGTAATACCCCACGAATGCCTGTTTTCATACTGATGACGGAACCGAGCATACAGTTTACCTGGGTTTCCTAGATATCCGCCTAAGGAATCTTCCTTAACGTAACCAACGCGTTCCTCAAGAATACGAGAATACCGGACAATGAATTCACTGGTACCTTTAAACGGCATTACATATACAGGCACTCTGAAGGTTTCTATATCCCCGCCAAATTTAACAAATGGCATGATTCCCAAAATTGTTTGTTTATCAAAGGCATCAATAGCTTGTAATTCGTATATAGAGATCAATTCTCCAAATTCTTCACGATAACGAAGCAATGCAATGATCTGAATATCCGATAACAAACCGAATTCTTTGAGTTCATCGGCTGTTGCCTTATTTAATTGAATTTTACGTTTACTGTAATGTTCTAGTTTTTCAAAAAGAAAATTGTAATCAAACTCAGTATCATTCTCTTCTACTAAATTTTCAATCAACTCCTTTGTGTTCTTATCCAACTCCTCATCCATCTGTGCATAGGATACGCACCAACTCAGTAAGCCAATAGCTAGGATCATCCACTTATATGTGATGGAGTAGCTCATTTATCTAGATTGGCTTTTATTCTTAGTTGAACTAGCTTTCTTAGTGTTCTCCTTTGAGGGAATTGAATAAGCAATTGAGATACCAGGTGTAAAACCAAGATCCCAGTTAAAAACTGTACCCAAATCTATCTCAACCTGATCTAATCGAATCCCAAACCCAAAACTATTTTGCGTTGGCATTGTACTGGTTCCAGCTCTAACTCCAAATTTCTCAACTGGGAAATATTCGACTCCTGCTTTGAAAGACACGGGAAAATCAATATCTTTTTCTACTTCTACATTAACAGTTACCTTTTTCGATGGCTCATACGACACACCTAGGTTGAACTGTGTCGGAATCACATCTTCCGGATTTTCAGTTAGTTTGATACGAACAGGACTAAAAACGTGAGCACCAATCGTAAATTTCTTTAATAATTTAGCTTGCATTCCGATTTCGAAAGTTACCGTTCCTCTATTCCCATATTCAGCATCCTGAAATCGCAGCCCCACATAATCTACCTGCGCTCCAATTGTTAAATTTTTATCCAACAGTCTAGAATAGCTCAACCCTATCTTCTGTTCATTATACACACTAAACCCAAAGTAGTTGATTGCTAATCCAAATGTTCCTGACTTTGTTGGGTAAGCGAATGCTGCAGAACCAGAATTGATCCCTGCTGCTAAAAATCGTTGCTCGGCTTGTACGGCAAAACTAATCTCACTTAATCTTGCTAGACCTGCTTGATTCGAAAAGGCACTATAAATATTTTCGAAGGTAACTCCTGTATAACCCATGGCCAAACCACTTGCACCTGCACTTGGAGGAATTGCATTTTGGGCCATTAAAAAGCCAGATACGGACACGAATGCCGCAAATAGAATAACTTTAACTAAATTCATCGTTCTTATATCTGAGTCAAATAAGCTATGCAAATTAAACAATTCTACCATCTATTTATAATCTCTTTTGACTAAAATATTTGTAAGTTCAAATCAAAGGGTTACCACCCCATCAAATTCACAATCAATCCATTACTAATTAAGTATTTACAAAAGTATTAAACACCAATAAACATTCTATATTGTATGAAAAATCCTTGTAAATAGCTATTATTCACGATAGCGGAAAAATCGATGCCGAACTGAATAAAAATGAAACTGAGCACAAGGAAATAGCTGATTTGAGATTTCTTTAGGGGCCATCCCTCATTCCGTTCCGTTCCTCCACTTCATTCAGGACCAGGTCGTCCGGCACTCTTTCGCTACGCTTCATTCAAACAACACCTCCCACCCTTTGTCCAGCAACAAACTATAATATCAGTGTTAAAAAAGAAAACAGCCTCGCGTGAACAAGGCTGTTTTAAATAAACTCTTATGATTGAGGAATTACTCCTTTACAAATTTCGTTGTCCAGTCTCCAGTATCTGTAGCAAATCGTATCAAGTATACCCCAGAAGACAAGTTGTTCAAACTTAACTTCATAGTAGACTCCGGTGCTACTTCTTGCGTCATCAATTGTCCAAATACATTGTAAATACTCAATTCATTTAGCTGCAAATCAGACTGAATGGTAAGAACATCGCTTGCCGGATTAGGGAAAACAGTAATCTTAGTACTTAGATCTAATTGCTCATTGTTTGTTGACATCATCAAGTCCGCATTGTAACGAGGTACGATTCTATATCCGTAAGTCAACGGTGCAGAAGTCGTTGTGTCTCTTTGGTTACCAATACCTGCTAGCGTAAATGGCATCGTTGGCGCAGGAGCATTATACAAAGAAACCTCATTGTCAATCCATACATCATACATGTTTGTACCATCAGTGATTTCAACAGCGAAACCTGCATTACCAGATCCAGTTGTCCATTGTGTCGCATCAACTAAAGTCGCTCCAACAATTTGCACAATCTCAGACTCTGTAGATTCGTCTAATACCGTTGTACTTGCTGGCATATTGATAGCATTCCCTTGAGAAATCAATGTAATTGAGTAAGGATTAATTTGAGTCAATCCTCTAAACTGATTGATAGCACCGGCAATTGTTACCTCATCTCCTTCTGTTACAGCATAACCATCAGTATCAGCAAAAGAGAAAACACCAATTCCACCTGTCGCATCAATTAATGTAAACTCTAACCCTGTTCCGCCTCTTAAGTCTACCCCATGCACAACACCTGTAAGTATACAATCAATGCCTAAAGAGTCAGCAACGCCCGTCGCATCTTCTGTGTTGATAGTACCAATCGGGTAAGCAGCATAATCATTATCGATTATTGTCAAACCGATAGCAGAAACGGCTCCTAATGCACAGCCTCCTGTTCCTCCAGAGTTTTGTAGTAAAAAGCTTAACGTTTCTGATCCTTCTACCATGCCATCATCTGTTATCGGAATAATAACTGACTGTGTAGTTGGACCACCCATCGTAAAGTTAACAACAGTTGGAGACGAAAAAACAAAGTCACTACCTGCTGTCGCAGTACTACCCGGATCAACTGCTAATTCAACTGAACAGTTTTCTGATATTGAAAGTGTGATATCAATTGTGATTTGTCCTATGTCTTCTGTAAAACTGGTATTAGATGCTGAAATAGAATACATCGGTGTAGTAGATGCTGTTCCAGTGTACGTGCATAACGGTAGCGGTGTCGTCGCAGTACTATTTGACGTTTGACCGTCATTTACATTAATTCCACTATAAATCCAGTTCCCTGGTACAAATACTCCTCCGTCAGGTCCAGTACCGTCAACTCGGTATACCCAGCCATCAAGATACTCCCATGGTGTACCTGAGCCATCAACAGCAGTATCACCAAATACGTCAATTCTTACTTGACTTTGAAACAATTCAACAGCATCATCACCATTAAATCCTGTTGCTCCACCGCCACCAGTAACGTAGTCAGGATTAACTCCAAAGTATGCAAAAAAGCTAGCAGAATCACTACTCACTTTTATACAATCTCCTGCAGTTGCTGAGCCAGCAGGAAAAGTGTACTCTATACCATCAGACCCACCACCATTGTTGGCAGCACCAAGTCCGTAAATACTGAGATCCGCAATATTATTAACAGCTGTTAGTTCAATCACCTTTGGGTTTCCTCCTGTTAGTGGACCATCAAAGATTCCACTAATTACAAGGTCTTGTCCTTGAACAGAAAAAACAAAACCAATGGAAACTAATAAAAATAGAATTCTTTTCATTATCGGGTTTTTAAAATTATTAGATAAATTTTTTACAAAATTACAGTAATCTTTCTTGTTTTTAGTATTAATTAATTAAATACGACCAGTTATTCACATTGCGATGTTGATACATTGATTATGCATTAAGAAATTACACTCGATTTTATTAGTCGTGATAAAAAATTTGCAGGCCCCATCACCTAGTCGTAGGTTGATAATCGAACCGAATGTAAGAGTTAATGTTCAAAGAAAAAAAGTGATTATACTAACCAGTACTGTTGATCTCGAACTTATCGAGCTAAATTTGGAGTTGCTTAATTAAAAATTATTCATTAATTCAAACGTTCTCCCATCTACGATATACTCGTGAAACATTAAAAATGTATTCAAGGATATCCTTCTCCTTTTGATCAAGGGTTTTTCCACGTCTGGCCATCACAAGCTCCGCCGTTTCAAATGCCTTACTGACACGGTAAGTAGACAGTCCACTAGAGCCTCCCCAAGTAAAGGAAGGTATAAAATTCCTAGGAAATCCTGCTCCAAATACATTGGCACTCACACCGACCACTGTGCCCGTGTTAAACATCGTATTGATACCGCATTTCGAGTGATCTCCCATAATCAGCCCACAAAACTGTAGGCCTGTATTCACAAAACTCTCAGAAGCATAATTCCATAATCGAACTTCTGCGTAATTATTTTTTAGGTTGGAATTATTAGTATCTGCTCCTAGATTACACCATTCACCAATCACGGAATTGCCCAAAAAACCATCATGCCCTTTGTTTGAATAACCAATCAACACTGAATTGTTAACCTCTCCACCAACTTTAGAACTTGGCCCAATAGTCGTCGCACCATAAATCTTGGCACCTAATTTCACAACCGCCTTCTCACACATTGCTAAAGGACCTCGAATCACTGCTCCTTCCATAATTTCCGCATCCTTGCCCACATAGATCGGACCTTTCTTTGTATTGAGGATGGCGCCTTCAACTGTAGCTCCTGGCTCTAGGAAAACTTTGGAGGGATCACCGATTACGATATTGGTATCACTGAGATCCGCTGACTTTCGGTCACGGGTGATTTTCTCAAAATCTAAGGCTATTGCCTCTCCATTCCGCTTAAATATATCCCAAAGGTGATTGATCTTTATGTACGTTGACTTAGAATTGACTTTATTCAACCCTTCAATTTCTAGAGATTCATCTAAGACTTTAAACTGTTCATCACTAATGTTAGCAGCGATCAACTCTGTTCCTTTAATCAAAGCGTCTCCTTCAGATAACTCAGCAATTTCAGCACAAAGTTCAGGACATGGCAAAACACTACCGTTGATAACAATGTTCTTTTTTCTTAGTTTAAACTTGTATTTGGCAGACAAATGTGGTGTTGTAAGATAAGAAAATGGATTATTAAACCACATCTCCCACTTTTCACGAATAGTAAGAATACCAACTCTGATTTCTCCTACTGGACGCGTGAATGTCAGCGGTTGGAGTCTCTTATAAGACTTATCGTCAAACAGTATTAAGTTTTCCATACATTTCTTGATGAATACCTACAAAAAAAGCCCCAATCGGATTGGAGCTTTCTATATCATTAAGACTGGTATTAGCCTTCTTTTTCTTCTGTTTTTGGCTCTTCAGCTTTTGCTTCTGATTTTACAGACTTTCCAAACTTCGCAAATTTCTTATTGAATTTATCAATTCTTCCTGCTGTATCAACAAATTTCATTTTACCAGTGTAAAACGGGTGAGACTCAGAAGATATCTCTACTTTGATTAAAGGATATTCGTTACCATCCAACTCAATTGTATCTTTCGTTGGTGCACAAGATTGTGTAATAAATGTGGTATCCGTTGCGATATCTTTAAAAACCACTTTTCTATAAGACTCAGGATGTATTCCTTTTTTCATGATAATTATCTTTTTTTCTGTTTTGGTTCGCAAAGATAACCAAAAATTGGAAAACATGATAGATTTTACACAAAATTGTATGGAAATATCATAGGAAACAATTCTCCTCCGAAATCATAGCCATTTTGATACCTATGGTGCAAGCAAATCCAATCTTCATAAGATAATAATTTAAAGCACCTTATCTGTTTAGACAAGGTGCTTCCAATCCTATTTTCTTTGTTAACGAAGCACCGAGAAATCACCTTTGTAAGGAATTACCTCCCCATCTACAAATTCAACTTCAACATAATAAACAAATACACCAGGGTTCATATTCTTACCACGGAATTGTCCATCCCATCCAAATGAAGGGTCACTACTTGGAAAATCTTGTCCTTCAAATACCAATTCACCCCACCGATCAAATAATCGCATCACCTTGATTTTGGAAACATCTGGACCTCCGTACACTGTAAATACATCGTTGACACCATCTCCGTTAGGTGTAAATGCATTAGGAATGTAGACATTTCGTGATTTGTCCACAATCACCGTAATTGAGGCTTCTGCTAAACAGCCATCAAGCGTATCCATCACCTCCAATGTGTAAGTAGTTGTCTCTAATGGCGACGCCCATGGAGCGTCACAATCTGTACAACTCAGTCCATCTCCTGGTGACCAATTATAGGAATATGGTATCATCGGTGTAACCGTAGGAATCAATTGTATACTGTCTCCTAGTGCAACCGTTATCTCCATGACTAAATCAATCTCAACAGGCGGATTATCATCTAAGTTGATATTGCTTATTACAAAATCACATCCAGTAGCATCCTGAACAGTAACAGTATAGCTACCAGCTCCTAAACCGAAGAAAATACTATCTGTACCCAAAGCACCACCGTTCAATCCATATAAGTAAGGTCCGCTTCCTCCTGAAATGTTAATCAAGGTAATACTTCCATCGTCAAATCCGTTACAGGTAGCGTCAGTAACTTGCGTCTGAGCTAGAACGGGTGTTGGACTAGCCACTATTCCACTGGCAATCGCGACACAACCATTCTGATCCGTCACCGTTACTGTGTAGTTACCTGTAATGACTCCTAAAACACTTGGTGTAGTGGCGCCATTATTCCACAAATATGTATACCCTGGAGTTCCTCCTGAAGGCGAAACTGTTACAGTCCCATCTGCCAATCCAAAACAACTCACCGCTGTACTACTAATGATCGGATCAATTGCAGTACTTGGTTCATTCACAGTAATATTTATACTGAAACTACAATTATTCGCATCAGATACAGTTAAATTATAAATTCCCGCAGCAAGTCCTACTGCTGGATTTGTTACTTGCCCATCAGACCAATTGTAATTATATGGTGCTGTTCCGCCTGTCACAATAACCAAGGCATCTCCATCATTCCCACCGAAGCAAGACACTGGATTCGTTAGACTGCTTACTAGTTGAAGCGCTGTAGGCGTTCCAATCATAAAGCTTTCTGTTACAGTACAACCATTTGCATCAGTAACGACTAGGTTGTGATTGCCTGCAGTGTACATGATAGCAGTTGGTGTGGTTTCTCCATTACTCCAAATATAAGTATAAGGTGCTGTTCCTCCAACTGGGAAGGCTGTTGCTTGTCCATCATTACCTCCAAAGCAGGAAACACTTCCTCCATTGACTGTCAATGTAAGAAGCTGCGGCTCCAGAATAGACACATTACCCAACGCAGTACATCCATTATTATCAGTAACGGTATAAGCGTAATTGCCTGCAGGAGCATTTAGTAAAAGATTTCCAGTTTGTCCAGTACTCCATAAATAAGTATATGGTGCTATTCCACCAGCTTCACTAATCGTTGCTCCTCCATCACTTAAACCATTACAACTCACATTGTTTGAACTAGTGTTAGCAGTTAGTATTGTTGGTTCAATAATGGTCACTGTTGCAGTGGTCATACATCCGTTATTGTCAGTAATTGTTACAACATGAACTCCAGCATTCAAGCCAGTAGCAACAGCTGTCACTTCGCCATTATCCCACTGATAACTATAGGCTATTGTTCCTCCATTTACGATAACTGTAGCCCCACCGTCACTTAAGCCATTACAACTTACATTGACATCTACACTTGCTGATGCAGAAAGCATCGCTGGTTCCGTTATCGTTATGTTGGCTACCGCAGTACAGTTGTTAGCGTCAGTCACTGTTATTGAATGTGTTCCTGCATTTAATCCAGTTGCAGATGCCGTTACTTCTCCATTATCCCACACATAACTATATGGTGCTGTCCCGCCGCCAGCAGATACTATAGCTCCACCATCACTTAGGCCATTACAGCTGACATTATTACCCAATACAGTAGCAGCTGTAAGTACAGTAGGTTCTGTTATGATAACAATAGCCGTCGTACTACAGTTATTCGCATCAGATACTGTTACAGTATGTGTTCCAGCATTTAACCCGCTTGCTGTTGCTGTTGTTTCTCCGTTATCCCATTGGTAACCATAGGGTATAGTTCCTCCGGTTGCCGTTACTGTTGCACCACCGTCACTTAAGCCATTACAACTTACATTGTTGTCCATTGTTGCTGTCGCGGAAAGCACCCCAGGTTCTGTTATCGTTACACTAGCTATAGTCGTACAGTTATTGGCATCAGTAACCGTTACTGTATGTGTACCTGCGTCTAGTCCTGTTGCAGTTGCTGTCGTTTCTCCATTATCCCATTGATAACTGTAAACTATTGTTCCTCCAGTTGCTGTAACAGTCGCACCACCGTCACTTAAGCCATTACAACTTACATTGATGTCTAAGGCCGCTGTCGCGGAAAGCACCGTAGGTTCAGTAATCGTTACACTAGCTACAGCCGTACAGTTATTAGCATCAGTAACCGTTACTGTATGTGTACCTGCGTTTAGCCCTGTTGCAGAAGCTGTCGTTTCTCCATTATCCCATTGATAGTTATAAGCTGTTGTTCCTCCAGTTGCTGTAACAGTCGCACCACCATCACTTAAGCCATTACAGCTAACATTGATGTCTAAGGCCGCTGTCGCGGAAAGCACCCCAGGTTCTGTTATCGTTACACTAGCTACAGCCGTACAGTTATTAGCATCAGTAACCGTTACTGTATGTGTACCAGCATTTAATCCGGTTGCTGTTGCTGTCGTTTCTCCATTATCCCATTGATAGCCGTAAGCAATCGTTCCTCCAGTTGCCGTTACTGTTGCACCTCCGTCACTTAGACCATTACAACTTACATTGTTGTCTGCAGTCGCTGTCGTAGAAAGTACTGCTGGTTCTGTTATTGCCACGCTTGCTGTTACAGTACAGTTATTAGCATCCGTTACTGTAACTACGTGTGTACCAGCATTCAACCCAGTAACGGAAACTGTTGTTTCTCCATTATCCCATTGATAGATATAAGGCATTGTTCCTCCTGTAGCGGTTACTGTTGCACCACCATCGCTTAGACTGTTACAACTTACATTGTTGTCTACTGCTACAGAGGCAGAAAGTATGTCGGGTTCTGTTATTGTGACACTAGTTACAGTACTACAGTTATTGGCATCGGTTACTGTTACTACATGCATACCAGCATTTAATCCAGTAGCAGAAGCTGTCGTTTCTCCATTATCCCATTGATAGTCATATGGTATTGTTCCTCCAGTAGCAGTTACAGTTGCGCCTCCATCACTTAAACCATTACAGCTGACAGTATTGTCCACTACGGTTGATAGTTGAATAGGGGTTGGCTCTGAAATCATTACGTCTGCTGTTGCAGTACAACCGTTATTATCTGTGACTGTTACAGTGTACGTCCCTGCGGATAAGCCTGTTGCTGTATTTGTAGTTTGACTATTAGCGTTAGCGTTCCAACCATATGAATATGGTGGCATTCCTCCTGTGGCCGATACAGTTGCACTACCATCACTTCCTCCATTACAACTAACATTGGTATCATTTGCGGTGGTAGCTACTAAGGTATCTGGCTCAGTGATTATTATACTTGCTCCATCAATACAACCATTTGTATCTGTAGCGGTTACACTATATGTACCAGCGCACAATCCTGTGATAGTTGCTGTTGTAGCTCCATTGTTCCACAGATAGGCATATGGTGTTGCGCCACCAGTTAAAACTACCGAAATAGCTCCATCACAAACTGAGTTACAACTGATGGCATTGCCTACAGATATTGTATTAATAGCAAAATTATTTGAATTACCAATTTGCACTATAGTTACTGTCATACAACCATTCGCATCTGTTATTGTTACATCATTTTGACCTGAACACAAGCCTGTAACATCTTCAGTAGTTGCGCCATTACTCCATTGATAGGTGTAAGGCATTGTTCCTCCAGTGACATCCATTGTCGCTGCACCAATACAGGCAGTACAACTGGCATCTGTAGTTGAGGTAATTGTTGCTGCTAAGCTATCTGGTTCCGAAATTGTAACATCAGCAGTTTCTATACAACCGTTGTCATCCGTAACGGTTACGGTATACATACCAGTTGTTAAGCCAGTAGCTGTTGCTGTTGTTTGGCCATTAGCGTTAGCGTTCCAATCATATGAATAAGGATTAGTTCCACCTGTTGCAGTAACTGTTGCACCACCATCACTCCCTCCTGCGCAACTTACTGCATTATCTTGAGCTGTTGTTAATACAACCATTGACGGTTCTGTGATCATCACATCAGAAGTTGTTGTACAATTGTTGGCATCTGTTACTGTTACTAGGAACGTTCCTGTTCCTAGACCTGTAGCGGTTGCAGTATTCTGGCCATCACTCCAATTATAGCTGTATGCAGTTGTACCTCCTGTTGCTGTCACTGTAGCACTACCATCACTAAAACCATTACAACTCACATTGTCGTCTACTGCTACTGTTGCTCCTAAAGTTAAAGGTTCCGTAATCGCAATACTTGCTGTTGATATGCAAAGACTTGCGTCGGTCACCGTGACAATGTGTGTTCCTTCATCTAGGTTGGTTACTGTAGGTGTTGCACCTCCATTAGTCCATTGATAAGTATACGGTGATACACCTCCTGTTACTGATGCGGTTACACTACCGTCACTTAAACCGTTACAAGAAACATTGTTATTAAGTGCTAGATTTATCCCTATTGCTGTTGGTTCTGTAATGAGAATACCAGTTACTTCCTTGCAACCATTTGCATCTGTCACAGTAACTGGATAAGCCCCAACACACAACCCTGTGATATTAGCAGTGGTAACACCATTACCCCATTGGTAAGCATAAGGAACTTGTCCGCCAGTCGCTGCTACTGTTCCAGCACCATCACATCCTCCATTACAGGTTACATTATTATCAACACTGATAACAGAAACACCAAACGTATTTGAGCTTCCAATATTAACGGTCCCCGTAGTTGAGCAACCATTATCGTCTGTTACGGTAAGATCGTAATCACCAGCACAAAGTCCTGTCAAATCCTCCGTTGTAGCGGCATTCGACCATTGAAAAACATAAGGAGACGTACCTCCGGTTATAGTGGCATCGGCTGTACCAATGCAAGCAGTACATTGCGTATTAACACCAGTAATTCCAATGTTTAATAAAAGAGGTTCGGTAATGTTTACTGTAGTGATTGCAGTACAACTATTGCCATCCGTTACGGTTACACTATAAGTTCCCGCTCCAAGATTCGTAATGCTAGTAGTAGTTTCACCTGTTTCCCATTGATAAGCATACGGTGATACACCACCTGTTGCACTGATTGTAGCACCTCCATCACTTAGGCTGTTGCAACTGACATTGGCATCAACTGTAGTCGATGCCGTTAATAAAGGTGGTTCGGTTATCATAACTGAAGCGGTATCCTGACAACCATTGGTATCTGTTACTGTCAATCCATATGTGCCTGCTGGCAAATTGGTTAGATTGGAAACAGTAGCACCATTAGACCATTGAAAGGCGTAAGGTAATGTTCCTCCATTCGCACTGGAAGTTGCGCTACCATTACTTTGACCATTACAAGTAACATTAGTAGGTGTTATCGATACTTGTAATTGTGTTAATTGAAGAACAATAACACTATCAATGTCAGTACACCCGTTATCATCTGATACAGTCACTATATGAGTTCCTGCTGACAAGCTTGTTGCTATAGCTGTTAATTCTCCGTTGCTCCAAGAATAACTGTAGGGTGTTGTTCCTCCAGTTGCTGACGCAGTAGCAGTTCCAGTGCTATCGCCAAAGCATAAAATTGGACTGCCAACTACTGCTGTAGCGCTTAATAAATCAGGTTCAGTAATTGTTGCAGCATAAGTTTCAGTACAGGTGTTAACATCGGTTACAGTTACTATGTAAGTTCCAGCCGTTAAACTCGAAATTGTTTGTGTTGTAGCACCAGTATTCCAATCGTATTGATAAGGCGGAATTCCACCAGTACCAGCTATAGTAACGGAACCATCAGAGCCAGCATTACAAAGTACATTAGCATTAACAGTTGGATTAAAGTTAAATGGAATAAGCGGAACTACATCCAAGATAGTTGATCCATATCCAGTTTGTGCATTAATTGAGTTACAGAAACCTGCTCCACAAGAAATTGTGTTAAGGGTAGCATAGTTTTCAACTACAATTGAATCGCCAGAAGAGAAGACGGTCATATCCGTAATCACTTCGAAGTAATAGTCAATGATATCTCCTGAATTCATTCCAGAAGGAATAATAAATTCAATCACTTGTTGTCCATTTACAGTAGTAATTGTGAAGGTTGGACAGAATACCCCTGGTCCAGGTGTACAGGTAAAAGACGATACATCCATTGTTGTTCCTGGAGGCAATGTCAAGTAAGAAGTATCAGCACCAGTTGTGCTTCCTCCAGTAATAAAAATTTGAACATCAACACTTGATGAGGAACTACACATGGAGTCTAGGCTGTTGGTATTGACAGCTACATTCGCATCATATAAAGTTACAGCTTGCGGAATTTCGAGATTGTCTGATATCAAGATTGATTGATCTCCAATTGCTGGGTTTCCGCAAGGCTGATATCCTCCAACTTGGAAAAGTAAGGTAGAGCCTGAGACAAAATCACAATCCGTCATTACCTCAATCGTTATTAAGACTGTTCGGTCTTCAGGTATTGTGGAAGTAAAGGTACCATTGATCCCATCGTTTGCAGCAATTACCGAATGATCATTCAAGTCGTATAGCAAGGTGTCAAGGTTAGTTCCAGGAGTAATTGTTTCAATGTTTCCAGATCCTGCAGGATATTCTATATTTAAAGAATTTATAGAAATTCCAGGAGCATTTGACATTTCGATATTAAAATAAGGATCGATGATATCTGCTAATTGCGCACTGTTTATTTCCAATTCGTAAGTCAGTAATGAGCACAGACTAATCACACTAGGCTGGGCAAGAATACTGAGCTGGACTTGTGAGGGTTGAGGGTTTAGAGTAAGTGTTTCCGTACGGTAGCAATTAGGATCATCTACTGCAAGGCTATCTGGATATCGCTGACAATCCCAATTATGATTTACATCAATGGTTTGTACACCACAATCTAAATACTCAGCAGTAATTCTAATAGTCTTGCATACGGTTCGGTTGAGCGCTCCTAATTCTACATATATACCACTACCTGAATAATTATATGGAATTACAGTACCAGGAAGGCCAAGAGTTACATCCGAAATTCCTGTAATTAGGACATTCGGATTATCTTCAACATTAAACCAGTTAAAAAGAGCATCTGCAGAAGCAACTGTATTACAAACATCGATATCCCAGAATGCAGATTGTTGTACTCCATTTACAATTGGATTTTGAGCTTGAATAGAAAAAGTAGGTGGAGAATAGGTGATCACATTGGCGGCACCTGTTCTTATCCTAGGCGCATGTACTGCTGGATTCGGATGGTAAAAGTATTCCGTAACATGCCATTCATATGGCAAAGAAGTAGTTGTTCCAGTTTGGCAAGTTCCCATCAGCCCAATTTTAACTCTTCCCCAATTAGTAGATATTTTATCAATGTCTGTCCAATTTGCGGGAGGTTTGACCCATAAATCGTTTCCAACCATATTCCAAGTAGCAATGCCAATGCTATTTTGAAGAACGTTCTGCATATCTACTCTACCAGTAAAACGTATCGTTGGAGGTATAGTAATTTTAAAGGAATCCATTCTGTATGCAGGACGATATTCATTAGGGAAGTTATCCCCACTAGCGGAATTCAAACAAAAAAGAAACTGAACCAATCCTTCTGCACAACCATTTATTGAACGTGTAATTCTTCCTGCTCGGGTGGTTGTTTTCTCAAACCATGCTCTATCACTGTAGGTATTGCATGCAACTTTTACTCCTTGATCGTCAAAAGAATAATGAGTTCCAGAAAAACTGGTCATTTCATATTGAACCTGAGGATTAAAATCCTCAGCTACTTCAAAATACGCGATTACTTTTACACTATCAGGTGAATAGACACCTGGAGTACTTAGATCACCACCAAATAGATAGGTAGGGCTCACAAGCTCATTGTAGGAACTTAGATCAAAAGTAAAGCGAAATTGGTTTCCACCCAATGCAACATTTATTGGTGGAATGGTGATTGGAAAAGTAAACACACCTCCAGAAGAAACATCTCCGATTTGAACTTCGGCACTCAAATATTTTATTTGATCAATGCCACTAGCATTATTCTCATAATCAATGTCAAACCAAAGATCTGTAAGCGAAGTATCTCGGATGATACTATTACTTGTCACCTGCATTGTATCATATGGATAATAATAATTACGATTAAAGTTTCCACTATTATCCAATACAGCATAATTCATCATATTCGTAGTGGCCCATCCAGGAGTTGTCCTGACAGCATCAAACGTAGTTGTGGCAGGACCAACGCACGGCCCAGGACAATGAGTTGTCAAATTTAATGTTCGGCAATGTATGTCCTCTTCCCAACAAACATCTCCATTACTATTTGCGCATGTATAAGTACTAGTAACTAGAATCGCTGAGGGATTTGACCCAGGGCAGTTTAACTGAAGTTGGAAAGGAAAGGTACTTTGGGTATAATGGTCCACTGTGTAAATCACTTCATTACCGACTTGAACAATAGAGGGATTGAGTCCAGCGTGGGCAGGATTGGGGGTTGGAGATGGCCCAATTGATATTCCTGGAGGTAAGGTTAAGGTAACAGTCCAGCTCGAAGAACTACTAGTCAGCGCCGGCTCTCCATTACACAGTGGTGAATTTGCTCCATAAGCACCATATCTAGGCCAGAATTCTACTAGGAATACATCCCCATCATCTACATCAGTTGGACCATCAAAGGTAGATGGGATATAGTAATCCCGAATAATGTTTGTATAGTTTAAATCAATCCTATCTGGCGGAATAATATCTCCACATTGATTCTCATAACTCACATCAAAATATAGATGTTCCCAGCCAATGTAATTACCATACCCTTGACCACAGGCGATCGCTCTTGGTTCTATCCAATATTGAAAACAAACTTCAATTGTATCTCCTGATTGAAGATCATCATAAAAACCATCTCCATCTATATCATCCAGTCCACCAGGACCATCTGGATCAGTGGTATAAAAATCTGGCGGAATGAAAGAAGCTGGACCTCGTTGAGGAACTGTTGGATGAACCAAAACTGAGTCATTGACTGGAAAACCATTTAGTTTAAAATTACCCCAATTCCTGGAATTATACCAATCTTGTCCCCATGTTGTTGGACTATAAGGAGTTGAAATTGGTGTATTGTTTGACCCACAACCAAAAATGATTGCAAAATCGGTTGCTACAGATCCTCCAGGAGGATTTGTTAGTATTCCATTATTTGTAATTTGAATGATGTAGGTGATCGTATCACACAATTCAGGTCTTGGTCTCTGAATTGCTGTGATCGACACATCTGGAATACCATTAGATATATTTACAACCCCTTCTTGCTGCACCGCTTCTTGACATATATCTCCGTTACACCCCCAATTGGCATTATGGAAACTTGATGTATTATCACAGCCACTAAGCAAAAATGATTCTTGGAATAAAATTTCTTCACCATTATCAAAGCAAGTGTTTCCATTTCCTACTACGTCAAACGGAGCTACCGATAAATCAATCAAATAAAACAAGGTATCAGCTGTTCCTGTTGCGTTTGGAACGGTACTGACTGGGATAATTGGGGTTCCTGTATAAGAGAGAACATAATTATTCATATCATTACCCACGACAACGAAATATTCGAAGGACGAAATGCAACCAAGTCCGCCTTGTCTGACAAGAACGTCTCTCATTTCTAGGGTCCCAACAGTAGAGATGTAAGGGGCAATAGGCAAAATACTTAGGACACCATAATTTACAGGATAGGCATTAACAGTAGGATCAGTATCAGAATCCGTAGTTAGAACTCCATTATCGTAATAGCTAATAGTAATTTCATCTTTGAAAGTTCCAGAATTCAAACTATGGTCAACAGCATCACAATTAGCGATTCTACCAATTGAGATTACAACCTGATCACCTGCTCCCCAAGTAGCTCCATCTGAGAGTCCAAAAATAGGATTAGAGAGATCAGTGATGTCGATTTCAGTCACATCATAACCTAGAGGTGCTATCAGTATTGTGGCACTATTAGGAACATAAGTAATACCTGGAGGAAGGTTTAATGTAAATTGAAAACTATCCAAGCCTACATCTTTTGCTAGAACAGTTAATTCAGCGTTAAAGACGCCTTGACAGACGTCAATTTGTCCAGGGAGGTAGTCAACTTGAAAATCATTGTTGTTTATTTGTGCTGTGGTTGATAGTACCGAAAACAAGAATGTTACAAAAACTAGGAAGCGAATTGGCATAGTAAATGGCATAAATAAAGTTAGAGGGTTGTTTATTAGTTGGGTATCCACAAGTTTAATTGTGAATTGTATATTCTTAGCAAAAGTTAAAAAGGGCTGGAGTAAAATGGTGAATCAAATTAAACAAAATTACGATTTTATCAAACAAATATTCAATTTAATCTAACATTAAACCCCAATTTTTACTAAACTATACTTTTTTGATGTATTCTAGGATCGCAATGACATCAGAATCAGTAAGATGTGGAAATGGATTCATCGTTTTTTTGTCCCATTCCTTCCATATAGATACAGCTTTTGGATGCCCTTGTTCAATCATCAAGGGAGCGTTCTGCACCCACTTGTAAAGGTCAGTTATTGGGTAATCTTGCCATCTTGCTGTTACATTTCTCAAGGCAGGTCCAGTAGCATTGCTTTTCATGTTCTTGTGATGACAAGTAGCACAGTTAGATTTAAACAGGGCTCGCCCTAAGCTTACTTCTTTTGTCATTACATTACCAGCTTGTGGTTGCTGCTCTATTAATTCTGTTTGAAGTTGCTGTGCCTTACGTTGTTGTGTTTTTAGATCAAATGTGTATTGGAAGGCAACTAAATAGGTTACTAATGTCAGTAATAGGATTGACCATAACAAGGTTTGGATACTATCAATCAAGTTGTTCATGATAATGGTTTATTACAAAAATCAACAAGAATGATGGTATCCTCAATAGGTAAAAGTGGAATTCTCTTATTAGAATATTTCTAAATAAAAGAAATCAAACGCCTTTACTTGAATTTGTCATAATGCCCCGTCTTTAAAGCATCTTCCGGCTTTGGTATCCAGTGGCCACGTCCACCAGCTAACTCATCGTTGAATGTAGTAGGGATATTGTTGTTATCAGAACGCTCTTTCCAAGTCAGATGCTCAGTGCCGTCGTCTCTGCGCTCCATGGTAATACACTCCTCAACAGGACAGACCAGAGAACAGAGATTACAGCCCACACAGTTCTCATCAATAATATGCGGAATGCGATAGTCGCCCTCACCACTCAAGCCAATCGCTTGGTGCGCACCGTCTTCACATGCAGTGTAACACAATTGACAGCCAATACACTTGTCTTCATCGATACTAGCAACAACCTTATACTTTAAGTTAAGATGTTCCCAAGTCTTCGTATTCGGCAACGCCTGACCAACCATATCGTCAATCGTTGCAAAGCCTTTTTCGTCCATATAACGCGACAAACCAGACTTGAGGTCACGGATAATCCCAAACCCATAATGCATGACAGCAGTACACACCTGAACGCTCTGAGCGCCTAATAGAATATGTTCAGCTGCGTCTTTCCAGTTTTCAATACCTCCAATCCCTGAAATTGGGAGTTTATAATTAGGTATCTGTGCACAGTTCTTGACCATATTCAGCGCAATTGGTTTGACTGCAGGACCGCAGTAGCCACCGTTCGTACTCTTTCCATCAACGTTAGGATACGGAACTAAGTTATCCAGATCAACCCCAATCAAACTCTGAATCGTGTTAATCATTGATATTGCATCAGCACCGCCTTCTTGCGCAGCAATTGCTGGAACCGTGATATCTGTAATATTGGGCGTTAGCTTTACGATAACAGGCGTTTTTGCGACTTCCATCACCCAACCGACAATTGTTTTCAAGACTTCTGGCTCCTGACCTACTGCAGAGCCCATTCCTCTTTCGCACATCCCATGCGGACAGCCAAAGTTGAGCTCCAAACCATCTGCACCAGCATTCTCAGCGTCTCGCACGATCTGATGCCACTGTTCTCGCGTCTCTACCATTAAGGAAGCGATCACCGCATGATCTGGGAATCGTTTCTTAACTTCTTCTATCTCTCTTAGATTATCTGCTAATGGTCGGTCAGTAATTAACTCAATATTGTTGAGTCCGGCCATTCGCTTGCCACCATAGCTTACGGCGGCATATCGGCTAGAGACGTTGACTACGGGAACGCCAAGTGTTTTCCATACGGCACCACCCCAGCCTGCATCAAAGGCTTTCATTACTTGGTAGCCAGAATTGGTTGGCGGTGCAGAGGCTAGCCAAAATGGATTTGGTGCTTTGATTCCTGCGAAATTTATTGATAAGTCTGCCATAATTTGTCGATTTTAATTGTTGAAGTGATAGTTGAACTACTTAATTCTAACTGCCACTCAAATAAGCATTTATTCCTTTTGCCGCTACTTTTCCATGTGCTGCGGCATTCACTACTTCTGCACCACCGTTTACAGCATCACCTCCAGCAAAGTACTTTGGATTTGTTGTTTGAAAATGCTCATTTACTATTATTTTTCCCCATTCCAGTTCCAATCCATCAATCTGATCTAGGAAGGTTTCTTGTTTCGCTTGACCTGTGGCACGAACGACCATGTCGCAAGCTTCTGTAAACTCACTGCCTGGGACATTGACGACTTTACCGTTTTCTACCTTAGTTCGAATAAAGCGAACGCCTTCTACCTTGCCGTTTCCAAGGATTTCCACTGGTTGAATATTAAATACGCCTTTCACGCCTACGGCTTTTGCCAGATCATACTCAAATTCGTAGGCACCCATTTCATCTTTTCCTCTTCTATAGGCAAGGATGACGTGTTCTGCGCCCATTCTTGCAGACTCAGAGGCAGCATCCATAGCGGTATTCCCACCACCAATGACGATAACTCTCTTGCCTACTGGAGTATTTAGATGATCCATTTTCAGTTCTTCAATGAATTCAGTAGCGCCGACACAGTTTTCTAGGGTTTCTCCTTCAATTCTGATGCTTCGTGTTTCTCCTAGCCCGATTCCAAGGAAAACGGCATCGAATTCACGTTCTAGTCGACTTAGGTCTTCCATCCCTTTGATAGGCTGATTGTAGTGAACGGTATATCCAAACTGATCTTGGAGGTATTCCATTTCCTTCAATACCTCTTCATTGAGGATTTTGTAAGGCGCGACTCCGTAAACAGTTAACCCAGATGGCTTTTCTTTTGCTTCGAAGATTTCTACATCATACCCCATTAGGGATAACTCACAAGCGCAAGCGATTCCTGCTGGTCCGGCTCCAATGATGGCTATCTTTTTGCCTATTTTGGGTGCTAGTGTATAAAGCTGTTCTTTTCGCTCGATAACTGCATCAGTGGCGAAATTCTGCAACCGTCCAATCTCAATCGGCTTGACGTCTTGGTGGTTGTAGACACAGGCGCCTTCACACAAGACTTCAGTAGGACAGACTTTACCACAGGCATTTCCAAGCCAGTTGGAGTCGTAGATCGTTTTGGCTGATCCGGAAATGTTCTGCGTGTTAATCTGACGTATAAATTGCGGGATATCAATTCCAGTGGGACATGCTGTTACACAAGGCGCATCAAAGCAATAGAGACACCTGGAACTTTCGTAGTGGGCCTCTGTAGCATTCATCACCGGCTTTATTTGCTCGAAGTTTGAATCAAACTCTTTTTCGGTGGTTGGTTTACCGTATTCTGACATAGGGTTTTCTTTTAAAGTTCAGTCAATTTGCCATACGTCTCAGGCCTTCTATCTCTGTAAAATTGCCAGGTTGAGCGTACTTCCTCAATCATATCCAAATCAAAATCGGAGATCAGCAATTCGTCTTCTGTTTCTGATGCGACATCAATCATTTGTCCTCTTGGATCAACGTGGTAGGAAGTTCCATAGAACCGACCTAGATTCCAAGGCTTCTCCTCTCCCACTCTGTTGATACATCCCATGAAGTAACCGTTGGCTGCAGCGTGTGCTGGTTGCTCTAATTGCCACAAATACTGTGATAATCCAGCTACTGTTGCGGAAGGATTGTAGACAATCTCAGCACCATTTAGACCTAGGACTCTTGCCCCATCTGGGAAATGACGATCATAGCAGATATAAACTCCTACTTTCGCATATTTTGTTTGGAAGACAGGATATCCTAGATTACCTGGCTTAAAGAAGAATTTCTCCCAAAATCCAGTCGTGTGCGGAATATGGTTCTTTCTGTATTTACCAAGGTAGGTGCCATCAGCATCAATCACAGCAGCCGTATTATATAAAATCCCGGGTGCTGCTTTTTCGTAGATAGGTACGACAATCACCATTTGGTATTTCTTGGCGTATTCCTGCATCAACTCAGTTGTAGGACCAGGCACAGCCTCTGCACTAGCATACCATGCTTTATCTTGTCCAGGGCAGAAATAAGGCGTATTAAATATTTCTTGAAGACACAGAATTTGTACTCCTGCTTCTCCAGCTTTTTCTATATATGGAATGTGCTTTTGCAACATTGCATCCATTATCTCTTCAATAGTCCCTTCCCCTTCTGTCATGGGAAGACTTAGTTGAATGAGTCCTGATTTTACCATTCTAGGCATATCTCAATTGTTTTATTTTCAGTTAGTTAATTAAATTCTGTCAACAAGCGAATTCGCTTCCCGCTTGATGAATTGTCCATATCCTTTTCCGATCTTCACTTCTCCGTTATGAATTGCCACTTTTCCTCTTAGGATGACCGTTTTGCACTTTCCTGTCACCTCCCAGCCTTCGTAGCCGGAATAGTCTACGTTCATGTGGTGTGTTTTGGCAGATATGGTGTGTTTTTCGTTTGGATCGAAGATTACGAGGTCTGCATCACTGCCAATTCCGATAGTTCCTTTCCTAGGGAACATTCCGAATATCTTGGCGGCATTGGTTGACGTTACTTCTACAAATTTATTTAGATTGATTTTTCCTTTATTCACGCCTTCCGAAAACAATAGTTCTACCCTATTTTCAATGGCTGGGTGCCCGTTAGGTATTTTCGAAAAGTCGTCTTTCCCCATCAGCTTTTGTTCCCACTTAAACGGGCAATGATCGGTTCCTACTACTTGTATTAAGCCTTGATTCAACCCTGCCCACAGTGCTTTTTGGTCTTTTTTCTCTCGCAGTGGTGGACTCATTACCCATTTCGCTCCTTCGAAATCTTTCTCATAAAGTGAGGCGTCGAGGATCAAGTACTGAATACAAGTCTCCACAAACACCTTCTGATTACGCGTTGTAGCGCGTCTGACGGCGTTTAACGCACCTTCGCAGGTCATATGCACAATATACCCGGGAACGTCCGTGTAGTTCGCCATATCGGTAAATCTGCCTGACGCTTCGGCTTCTGTGATTTCTGGTTGAGATAGGTAGTGATATAATGGGGATAGTTTTCCTTCTGCTCTGTGCTTGTCAATCAACATATCAATCATATCGCCATTGGTAGCATGAACGGTAACGATTCCGCCGTGTTTCTTGACTTCCTTCATCAGTCCAACCATTTGGCCATCATCAATCATCAACGCTCCCTTGTACGCCATGAAAGTCTTGAAGGAGGTGATTCCTTCTTTCTCAATCATTTGAACCACTTCCTTTTTTGTCTTTTCGTTGAAATCGGTGACGGCAATGTGAAAACTGTAATCTCCATAGCAGTTGCCATTGGAGCGTCCTTGCCAAGTTTCTAGTGCGTTATAGAGTGATTTTCCTTGTGTTTGCAATACGAAATCAATGACCATAGTGGTTCCTCCGTGGAGCGCTGCTCTTGTTCCTGTTGCATAATCGTCGCTTGAGGAGGTTCCCATAAACGGCATTTCCAGGTGTACGTGTGGGTCAATCCCACCGGGGAATACTAATTTCCCTTTGGCATCAATCACCTCATCTGCATCGTGTTGTAGGTTTTTTCCAATCGCTGCAATCTGCTCTCCTTCAATATAGATATCGGCTTCGTAATCCGCAGAAGCGGTGATCACTCTACCGTTTTTAATTAGAATGGACATAGTGTGTTCAATTATTTTGTCGTTAATGGTGCTCACTAATATAAAGTATTAGCCAAACATGTAAATGTAAAATTTTAATTCTAAAATACAAAATTCGTGAGAATAGTAAGATTCTGATTATATGGGGCTTCCCTTTCGTTTCGGTGCAGGAATTTTCCTGCCCCTCCACTTCAGGTCGTGCTTTCCGGCACTCAACATGGTAGCTCGACGCTAATCCTACCCTTCAACCATTTATTCAAACAACACCTCCTATCACTAAGCCAATCAACGAATTATAATAGATTGCAGGATGTTTGTTGTACCTTCTATTCAATTTTTCATTGCACATATCAGGTTTTAGGATATATGCTCATTTGCTTGTGTCGCACCTACGGCGCTTTGTTTTTTTGGGCTTTCTATTACCCAGGGTTCACACCCTGTGCTACCGAGATGTCGTCCCTACGGGACTGATTTCAATATTCAATTTGATGCTATGAATAGCGCCGTAGATCAGTCTTTTCAATTATCCCTAAATAAACATTAATTGGTTAGCGACATAGGTGCGACATCTTGGTAGAATCATCACAATGGCCTGAACCATAGCTCCGTAGATGCGACACCTTACGCCATATTCTTTGAACTAATCTTCGCATAATTTATACAAGGGATAGGATGAGGGATAACAGCGGTATGCGCGGAGCTTGAGAGCACATAAGAGCGAATAGCCCGACCCTAGATTTAGAAAGGTGTATAGCATTGAATCAATCAATGCTATACACCTTTCTGAATCTAGGGGCAGCCCCAAATAAATTTCTTAATCAGCAGCATCCTGCCCTTAAGGACAAAACGCATCATTGCAGGGCCCGAGGTAATCACCGTGAGCCATATGCGAGTTTATTGCATTCGGACTGACACACTTATCTTTTGCATTACCAGGGTTTCCGGATGGGACGTGGCAAATAATGACTTTCGTGCTATCTCCAGTTCCACATTTCCAGTCGTTTACAATATCGCTGAAAGCAGGTGGATAGGCGCAATCAGGCAACCCGTCATTGTTGTTATCTATAGTATCATCACCACCAGCGCAGACATCCAGAGAATCTGTTACGCCATCACAATCTGCATCCAGATTGCCAGTTGTCGGTGGATTTGTAACGATTGTTGAATCGAGGCAAATTTCCTTACAAGGTCCTAGATAATCTGCATGATTGTTATTTTGATTTACGTGTGCTTTTATTGCATTTGGGCTGACACATATGTGGTGAGCATTAGCAGGGTTTCCAGGAGGTACGTGGCAGATAATAACTTTTGTGCTGTCTCCTTGACCACACTTCCAATCACCAATGATGTCTTCAAAAGCAGGTGGGAATGCGCAATCAGGCAATCCATCCATATTGTTATCGATAGAATCTACACCACCATGACATAGGTCGAGTGAGTCAATGACGCCATCGCAATCAGAATCCAGAACGCCTGCGATCAGACAACTAGTGTCACAAGTCATTCCAGGAAAGGCACCACCTCTAAGTTCATATTCCAAAAAGTGAGCGTCATGTCCGTGCTCATCAGCGAAAAAGTCTGATTTGGAACATGAAAACACAATTAAGGAAACAATAAAAAGAATAAAATAATTTCTCATGATAGAAAAGATAAATTTAATTAAGAAATGGGTAGGATTCGGATATGCTCAGCTATTGGTATTAAGTATGTAAAATACAACTATTATTCCGTGCAACACCAATGAATGTTTCTAAATATTACAATAATCATACACGCTTAAAACGCATTATTTAGTGATCAATCGTTAGTTAAAGTCATCCAACGCATCCCTCAATTCCTTATCAGGCTTGAGTAAGCTGACAATCACGCCTGCGAGCATCGACAATATAAAACTCGGCATCAGCACATCTAGTTTACCGATGACTGGGCCCCAAAACTCCATATTGCCGACTACAAATTTGAAAAACGGAACACTGAGAAAGCCGACTATCATAGAAGTGATTGCTCCTTTTTCGGTATACCCTTTCCAGAATAACGACAAAATCATTAACGGACAAAAGGTAGCTGCAATGCCCGACCAACCAAAAATCACAAACCAAAAGACCGTACGTTGTTCATTGAGAACCGCTACACTCATTGCTATTCCTAGGGCAAACAGCGCCATGAGCACCGTGACAATCCTTGAAAAATTAGTCAGGTTTTCCTCCTTTGATTTAGGCTTAAATATTTGCTGATAAAAATCACGAGTAACAGCGCTGGAGGCCACTACCAGCAAGGAATCGATTGTAGACATGATCGCTGATAGGACGACTGCGATGTAAAGGCCAACAATGAGCGTAGGAAATGCGTATTCCGCCATCATAATCAATACATCTTCCCCACCATTGCTCAATATAGCTTCAGGCGCCTCACCCGCTTTTGTGAAGATAAGGCGACCATAAATCCCAATTAAAACGGCTGCGGAATCCGTAAGAAAAGTAAACACGATGGCGACCCAGCGCCCTTTGTTAATCTCAGCTTCATCCTTGATAGACATAAATCGTACAAAGATCTGAGGTGAACCCATGAAGCCTAAACCGATCATCATAAAGCCTAGTACGCCACAGTAAGTTAGATAGTTGGGTTCGACATCGCCGAATACTGTAATCAACTTAGGATCAATGGCTGCAAGGCCTGCAGTTAATTCTCCAGTTAAACCAAAATATACGACCAAAGGTAGTAAGACGAGCCCAAGCAACATCAGCAAACCCTGAAACAAATCGGACCAAGCCACAGCAACGAATCCACCAGTAAAAATATAGGTCATTACGATCATGAATCCAGCAATAGCACCCGCGAAGTAATTCCAATCCAAAAATGAGTGGAACGCTTTGCCAGTAGCGTCAATTTGTGCACTAACATAAATCACCACAAACACTGATAAACAGGTAGCCGCAATGATTCTTAAGGCATTGGAACTAGACCTGAAACGACTGACTAGATAATCGGGAATGGTGATGGATTGGTACTTGTCGGAAAGGTGTTTAAACCGTTTGGCCATAACAAACCAGGCGACCATCACACCTACCATCTCTCCAAACACCACCCAGAAAGCGCTGTAGCCCATTAAAGCTCCCATGCCAGTCAACCCAAGCAAGAGCCAAGCAGACTCTCCTGTTGCCCTAGCAGAGAAGGCGACGACCCAGTAGCCCATTTTCTTACCACCAACGTAGAAATCTTTGAGATTGTTAATCTTTTTGGAAGATACAAAGCCAATGAGCAATAAGATGAAGAAGTAAAGCCCTAGAATCAGGTATTTAGTTAGCATATTAAGCTTGTTTTACCTTACCCCGCATCAGTACGAAGTAAAGAATAAATGAGACTCCAAACCCTACAAACCATGATATATCGTAGAGAAATGAAAGACTTGGAACGAAATACCCAATGCCACCAAAGAATACGCCTACAAAAAAGGCGATCATAGCAGCGGAATTGAATCCTCCCCCGCCAAAACTATATTCGCCATTTGTTTTAAACAGGTCGTTAACATTAAGATTTGTATTGCGAATAAAGAAGTAATCACAAATCATAATTGCGACTGCTGGGCCTAGTAAGCTACTGACAAACAATAGAAACGGGATGATGTGATTGATAATATACCAAGGGCAAATAATAATGCCTAGAACCGCAGTCAACAGTCCGCCTTTCATGAAGTTAATTTTCTTTGGGAATGCATTGCTAAAGGCATTGGCAGGCGCAATCACATTGGCAGCAATATTGGTACTTAGCGTAGCAATAATCAAAAAGATTTGTGAAATGATGATGACCACTGGCGATTCAAATCTGGATAACAATGCAGCTGGATCCCACGGCGCATCTTCTCGCATCAATACATCGTCAAACACAAGGATAGCGGCGCAGGTGACGAATATTCCAACAAAGGAATACAAGATCATTGTACCTGGCAATCCAAGCAATTGCCCTTGGATTTGATCGCTTTGAGTCTTTGTGTATCGGGTGATATCAGCAATACTAATGGACATGGTCGCCCAAAACCCAACCATTGCTGTCAGCATGACCAAATATGACCAGAGGTTCGCCATACCCTTCTTTTGAGGCGGAGAAGGCGAAAACGTATGTTCTTTAGACGTTGTAAACCCTCCGGAGGCTGTTGGCGCACGAAGTTGGAGTTTCACTGGTTTTCTGCCTGATAGTATGTCATCTTTAACAATTCCAGTCACTCCTGCAAGTGAAATTCTGGTAGGCTGTCCTCCTTGAGACAGTGGTGTCCATGCCTGTTTTAATCCTTCTTCCGCGGTAGTAGGGATTGTAATTGTGTACGCTGTCGCCTTGACTTTATTATCTTTATCTCGTAGCGGATTAATGATAAAATCCAGCTTGCCATCCTTAGTATTGAACGTTGCTGTTGGTGACTCTATTTGCTGGCCGAGCGTCAACACTTTGCCAAAAGATCCGACTTGCGATGAGCCCCACATGATCAAACCAATCCCCATCAGTATAAGGATTGGGGCTGCAAAAATTTCCAACCACTTGATACTTTCTGTTCCTTTAACAATGAAGTAGACATTGATGAGCCAAAAGATCCCAAACCCTGCAAACTGGCCAAAGGATAACTCTCCTAGCACTTGAGGTGCACCAGATAACGCGCAATATAGCGAGTACACCGCAATACCGCCAATCCAAGTCTGTATCCCGAACCAGACCGCAGCAATCAGCCCACGGATGATTGCAGGTATGTGTACGCCATTGTGTCCAAATGAAGAACGTCCTAATACTGGAAACGGTATGCCGTATTTTACCCCAGCGTGTCCGCTCAATACCATGGGAACAGTGATGATTAGATTACCCAGACCAATGATTAGTAGTGTAATTTTCCAATTGATGCCACTCATTATGATTTGTGCCGCCAGCATGTATGTTGGAACACAAACCGCCATTCCTACCCAAAGTGCTGCAAGGCTCCACTTGTTCCAAGTCCGTTTAGACAAAGGAACTGGAGCGAGATCTTCGCTATACAATGGGGAGTTACTGACATCCTCAGTGAGTGTTGAGTGTTCGTTTTTCATGGTGTAATGGTGTTCAATTGTTAATGTAACTCAACTAGTACTACTGGCACATAACCAGTGAATTAACTACATTCTGCATCGGTAATCAACAGGGCTTCAGAAAGGATCGCAATGCCTTCATCAATTTGTTCTTTTGTGATTATTAGCGGTGGCATGACGTACACATGATTCCATTTAGCAAAGGTAAACATACCTAATTCTGCAATCTTGTGTTTCAATTTGGTCATGATCACATTTTCGTGTGGTTTTCCATTCCAAGGCGCCATTGGTTCTTTAGTTTCTCTATTTTTAACCAGTTCGAGGCATCCCATCATTCCTGTATTTCTCCAATCGCCAATTGAAGGATGCTTATCCATTAGTTCAGCCATTTTCTGGTCGAGGTAAGCGCCCATTTCCTTGGCACGCTCTAATAAGTTCTCTTCCTCATAAATGTCTATAACGGCTAAAGCAGCAGCGCAACAAGCAGCATGTGCAGAATAGGTTAATCCAAGCGGTAAAACATGATCCTCAAAATGTGCTGCGATTTTGTCATGAACGATCATAGCACCCAAAGGCAAATAGCCTGCAGTCAATCCTTTTGCGCATGTGATGATATCTGGTTGCACGCCACTATTTTGGACTGCGAACCAGTTCCCTGTTCTCCCGAAGCCACTCATGACTTCATCATCAATAAGCAAGATACCATATTTATCTGCTAATGAGCGTAATAGTGACCAGTAATTAGACGGATACTTTATACATCCAGAAGTACCGGATTCTCCTTCCACCATGATTGCAGCGATGGACTCTGTTCCTTCATAGTGAATGATTCGTTCTAATTGTGCTATACACATTTTGGCACAATCTTCAGGGGTATTTGTTCCCCAAGGACAACGATAGCTGTAAGGGTTTTCGTAGTGCACAACGCTAGGCATTGCTTGCGAATCAATAGGGAGTTTTCTAGGATCGCCGCTAGCAGACATTGCGCCATAAGTGGCACCATGATAAGAACGATATTGTGCAACAATCTTATGTCGCCCCGTGTAAAGTCTGGCGATTTTGATGGCATTTTCATTCGCTTCTGCTCCACCAAGTGTAAAGAGTGATTTATTTAAATCTGGTGGTGCTAATTCCGCTAGTCTCTTGCCTAGTTTCGCACGAGGTTCTGTGACCATACTTGGAGCGACAAAAGCCACATCTGTCATTTGTTTAAAGACGGCATCCCGTACTTTTAGATTACCGTGTCCTATGTTTACATTCATCAATTGGGATGAAAAGTCTAGCATTTTACGACCATCACGGGTGTGGAGATATACACCTTCGGTTTTAACAATATCCAGTGGTTTTAGATTTCCTTGAGCAGACCAAGAAAAAAATGTATGCTTACGGCTATCAGCAACAAAGTCTTGATTTTTAACTGTTAAGTTCATTTCAATTAAAGTAAAGATTCAATAATTTATTAATTAGCTCATCCAGTTAGTACGTGCTTCTGGATTCCATTTTGTAGTAGTTTTTTTCAATCTGGTAAAGAACTGGACACTACTTTTACCTGTAATATCTGCGACACCGAACTTAGATTCATTCCAACCTCCGAAGGAGAAAGGCTCTCTAGGAACTGGAACACCAATATTGACACCCACCATACCAGCACTAGCACGTTCTGTTACGTATTTTGCCATACCGCCATCCTGAGTAAATACTGCAGCGGCATTACCATAGTTGGAATTATTTTCAATTTCGATTGCCTCATCTACGTTTTTGGTACGAATGATTGCCAGGACAGGACCAAATACCTCTTCTTTGGCAATTGCCATGTCGGGCGTTACATAGTCTATTACTGTTGGTCCTACGTAAAAGCCATCTTCGCATCCTTCTACCACGGTGTTTCTACCATCAAGCAATACTTTTGCTCCGGCCTGCTCAGCGGCTGTGATATAACCTTCGATACGATCTTTTGCTTCCTTGGTGATTACTGATCCCAGATTGTCTCCTGGAACGATTTTCTTGGCTTCCTTACATAACTCTTCTACGATATGATCAATCGCTCCTACCCCAACCATAGCTGAGGCTGCCATACAACGCTGTCCGGCGCAACCAGACATTGATGCTGCGATATTAGAAGCTGCCATTTCTACATGCGCATCTGGTAATACGATCAGGTGGTTTTTAGCACCACCTAATGCTACACAACGCTTTAGGTTTGAAGTGGCGCGAATATAGACGATTTTTGCTACTTTGGTAGATCCTACAAAAGTAACTGCCTCAATACCAGGGTGGTCACAGATCGCTTCTACGATTTCCTTGTCTCCGTTTACGATATTGACTGTTCCGTCTGGCAGACCAGCTTCTTTCAATAATTCTACGATTTTCACTGCGCTTAATGGTACTAACTCAGAAGGCTTTAGGATTACGGTGTTCCCTAGTGCTAGTGCGTTTGGCAGTGTCCATAACGGTACCATGTGTGGGAAATTGAATGGCGTGATACACGCTACTACTCCAACTGGTACGTGAGAAGTACGGCATTCTACGCCACGACTCACTTCTAGGACCTCGTCTTGGATCAATTGCGGCAATGAGCACGCAAATTCGCAAAGCTCAATGCCTTTAGCGACTTCGGCTTTGGCTTCTCCTAGCGTTTTACCGTTTTCGTATTGCACTAATTTTGCTAGTTCTTCCATGTTTTCTTCGAGTAGCTGTCTAAATTTGAAGAAGACCTGTACTCTTTCCTTGACTGTGAGTGCGGACCAGCTTGGAAAGGCTTTTTGCGCGGCTGCTACTGCTTCGTCGAGGTCGTTTTTTCCTGACATTGGGATTTTGGAGATGGTTGCTCCTGTAATCGGAGAAATCACATTCATTGAACGTTGACCATGACCAACAAACTGGCCATTCACGTAGTTTTTCACTTCTGATAAGGTATCTAACACCATGTTATAATTATTTTCGGTTTGAGTTATCAATCGCAGAAAGCATGTTTTTCTGCAAAACTCATAAATATACTATATTCTAGATATTTATCTATTGAAATTAGTAGTTTTTTTGGACTATTCTGTGAACAAGGATTGTGTCGTCCAAGACCAGTGTTCTGCAAATAGGGACGACACTCTGTGCCTTTGTGGTCTTGTGTAGTACGTGTTCTACAAATAGGGTTGGCACTCTGTGCCTTTGTGGTCTTGTGTAGCTCGTGTTATACAAATAGGGTTGGCACTCTGTGCCTTTGTGGACTTGTGGGATTCGTGTTCTACAAATGGTGATGTGGGCTTGTGTATATGATGGATTGACAGATGCCATACAATATTGCATTTACACTTTCAGAGTGTTCAAACCTAGGTCTGTATAACTATCAATGAATTTTTATCTGTTATCACAGAATAAAAAAGAGAAAATATAGTTTAACAGTAAAACTCAAGTATACTGTGCGTATAACCACGATTATTCTAAATCATTATTTATATAAAACTACTTTTTTGCTTGATTTTGTAACATCGATGTATTCAAATGCAAATATAAAATTGATATCCAATTTTATTTAACATTTAGTGCATCCTTTACCGCTAGAATTGTAGAGTCGCCATTATATATATGTGAATAACCTAATCTAACTTATAACTTATCACAATTTGACCACTTTGTGGCGATGATAGGCAAACGGATAGTAGGTGTTGTTTGAATGGAGCGGTGCATTGGATGTGTGTGTGATGCAGCGGAAAGAGTGCCGAATAGCAGGGTGCCGAATGAGTGCGGAGCCTTGTGATTAGATAACGAATGAGGTATTGTCCCTAAAAATTATTTTCTTTAAGAAACTTTATTGAGAAATGCGATATATCGTCCATTCTAAATTTGAGGCTATCTTTTCCAGATCAAGGAGATGGTCATTCCAAGTAAGAACGTGTGTAATCCCATTCTCTTTGGCCAGTCGGCGGAAATCATCGGCACTGAGTGATTGGTAGTTGCGGTGGGCTTGGGTAAATAATGGGACAACAGAACGATCCGTTGATAGGTCAATTCCGTATAAGGTGACTGTTCTGTCGTACCATCCTTGCATTTCAACTTTGCGATGGCTTAAGGCTTTGTAATCAACAAATCCGCTGCGTTCTCCATATACTTTTAGTTCAACGAAGTCAATTGGATAAACGAATAATGCGTTTTTAGGCGTTTTCGCCTTTGCTTGCAGGCAAATTTCTACTCTTAGGTCTTGTGAGTACTGAGTCCCAAAATCGAAGGGCACAGGCCAGAAGAATAGGCTTCTGGCAAAAATCAATATTGATAATACGGCAAAACCGGCAATGAGAAGTACTGGATATGCTAATTTTTGTAGCGATTCCAGGCTTACCCAACTGATTTTTTTTTCTAGCCAAGCGATAACAGCAATGAGTGCGAAGGGTTTGAGCCATATGGTTAGTTTAAACCATTGCATTGTTGCTAGATTGACGTCACGCAATCCGTAGAAGGCAATGGAGTAGCAACCCATTCCGATAAAGGAAATCAAGAAGAACCACGCTAATTTGTAGTTTTGGAAGATGTAGTAAATGTATCCAAAGAGCATTAATGGAATGAGAATGAGGTAATTCCGTAAGGGAAATGCATCAGGTACATAGTGATGTGGTGCCCGAAATTCAAAGAAAATACTAAAGAAATCAATATTCGCGGAAGCGGTATCTTCAAAAAAGAATTTCATAAAGAAAATCCAGATACCACCTGTCATTAGAAAGCCGGACAGCCATTTCCCAAGCTCCATCCAGTCGAACCGATCACGGCCTGTCAGTTTGCTTAGTACAAGAATGGCAGCGCATGTCGCGAACAATTGCAAACCGACAACTGCTTGAAGGATACAGGTGATTCCAAACAAAATGAATGCAATGTGGTACCGACTTTTTAGGAAATACCAAATGCCCCACAATCCAAGGGCTTTTGCTGGCGTACTTACAAAAAATGTATTGTAGTAGAGTTCATTGCCTCCAAGATTGATTCCGTACATGAAGACGAACAAAAACAAGAGTCCAAGCCAGATGAGATAATCTGTTTCTATAAATTCTCGGGCAATTCGAAATAATAATAACAATAGGAAAATGCCAGATATCGTATGTAGCACTAGTGAAGCGCCTTCCATTTTATCATTAAACAAGGACATAAATTTTGCAAATACATAGCGTTCGTTGGGTACTTTCTCAGCAATGCCTTGGACATAAGGGTCAACCGAAAATAAAGATTGATCATTCATGTACATGGAATAAGAAATGATCTGCATTTGATCACCTCTACCATATTCGTAGCCCCATCGGGCGAGCATTATCACATAAATGCAACAAAGCGCTAGTAAAACCACATGTGATGGAGAACGATGCATTAAATAATTGTTATTTTCGCTTACAAAACAATCAAAATTTAATGAGAAAACAACTATTGGAGCAACTGAATTCTTTGAATATCTCGTATAAGATCAAAGAACATCCACCAGTTGCCACTGTTGAAGCTGCTTTAGAACACTGGACAGATGTGCCCGGAACACACTGTAAGAACTTGTTTCTAAGGGATAAACGAGGCAAACAACATTATTTGGTGGTTTTAGAAAAGGATCAACAATTTTCCTTTCAAGATCTCAATGATTATCTTGGAAATGAGAAAGTAAGTTTTGCTTCTGAGCGTCGATTACTAAAATATCTGCAATTGACGCCTGGAAGCGTTACTCCATTTGGCGTAATTTCTGATATAGAGAACCATGTGATCGTGTTGATTGATGAAGCGTTATGCAAGAGTGAGTTAATTAATTTCCACCCGAATGAGAATACGGCAACGCTTACGCTTTCGTTTGCTGATTTTAAGCGGTTTATGGGACGATGTGGGAATACTGTGAAGTACGTTGATTTATCATAATGAGGAATATTAAATGCTTGAATTGAAATCTAAGAAGTTAACCATTTTATTACTGTTTGCTTGGCTTTGTGTCGAGGCTGTACAAGCACAAATCATTCAGGACCGGCAACCTAGTAGTGGCCCAGGTGGCAAGGACTATCAACATCAGTCTTATGTCAGTTTTGATGAAACGGCTAAGGAGGGTGATGGGTATTGGATGTATACTCCTGCGGAGCCCGCGCCTGACTCTGCGAATGTAATAGTATTTCTTCATGGTTGGGCGGTGACGAATCCGATGGTATATGGAGCATGGATTAAGCATATGGTAGGTAAGGGTAATATTGTGATCTATCCTCGGTATCAAAAGCGCATTTTTTCTACTTATCCTAAGCATTATGCTCAAAATTCGGCTGATGCTATTGTTGCTGCTTTAAAAAAATTGGAGGAACCGGGACTTGTCAAGCCAAGAATTGAAAATATTATTTACGCTGGTCATTCTTATGGAGCTGCTATTGCTTCTTATTTTGGTGTTGAATATAGTAAGTACAATTTACCGAAACCAAAGGGATTATTGATTGCCCAGCCTGGAACCTCGCCTGCTAAGTCTTGCAATCTAGAAACCTATGCTGATATGGAGTCCGATATCAAGCTTGTGGTGACTGTTGGGCACGGAGATCATATTGTTGGAGATCTAATGGCTGTTAAAATATTGAATACTGCTGGTGCAAAGGATAAGAACTTATTACTGCATATTAGTGATGGGCATGGCGCACCTACGATTCACTCAAGTCATGCTACGCCTTGTGCGGTGGCACCGGAGATGGATAACGGTCAGCGCAATTATATTATTACGGCTGCTATCAATCGGTCAGACACTGATGCTGTTGATTATTATTGTTACTGGAAGTTGAGTGACGCGTTGTCTGATTGTGCATTTTATGGTCAGAATTGTGATTATGTTTTTGGGGATACTGAAAAACAGCGGTATATGGGGACTTGGAGCGATGGGAAGCAAGTAAAACCGATTACTGTGTTTATGAATGTGGATCCTAAGGAGGAGAAGGAAAAGAGGAGGAGTAAGAGGCGTTAGGAAAATTACTACAGATTAATTAGGGATTCACTTCAGATCACACGGATTTACACAGATTAAACAAAAGAGATCACTGCAGATTAGGTGGAATAAATAAATAAGCGGTTTCGATTGGTGGTATAAATAAATAAAAAAGCCTGTTTCAAATGAAACAGGCTTTTTAAATTATGATTAAGAAGTAATCTTATTTACTTTTAAACAGAGCAAGTGCTTGTCCTGTCCAGTCATCCCGTTTGATTCTGCCTGGGAAGAACTGAATGGCAACATTGACGGTATCTTTCATATCATCGTCAAATTTACTAACCTGTTCGAAAGTATAAATTCCAAGATCATTCAACTTATTCTCAATAAATGGACCGATTCCGCTGATTTTCTTTAGATCATCTTTATCGGCTGCTGTAGCTTTGGGTAAGGTGTTCATCTTCGCTCTTACCTTATCTGCAGCTGCACTTGCCTGAGCTTCTTTCTCCGCCTTAGACAATTTAGGTTCGTCTTTGGCAGGTGCATCTGGTTGTTTATCACCGCGTTCTTTATGGACTAGTTTGATGCCTAATTTGGATTCAAACTTATCGATTTTAGCGATAGCTCCACCACCATCATCTAATTGATAGTCATGTAGTTGTTGCCATTTACCGGTGGCTGCCATTCTTGCTTGTTTGATCCAAGATTCGGTATCAGAAATACCAGAGTTGTAGCCTGCTTTTTCGATTACCGAATTTAGACTATCAGGAGTTTCTTGGCCTAATTTAAGGAATGATTTAATGCCTCCTTTGTTAAGTGCTTCTTCCATTTTTGGTCCGACGCCTTCAATAATTTGAAGCATATCTGGTGTAGCATTTTCCTCATGTTTTAACTTGATACCGAGTTTCGATTGGTACTTATCGATTTTAGCAATAGATCCTCCTCCTTCATCCAATTGCATGTCATGAAGATCTTGCCATTTACCGCTACTAGCAAGTCTTGCTTGATCGATCCAGGATTGTGTATCAGAAATCCCAGGATTGTAGCCTGCTTTTTCGATTAGAGCATCCAGATCTCCTTTTTTAGCTCCACCTAGTGTTTTAAAGGTTTTGACGCCTCCTTTATTCAAGGCTTCTTCCATCTTTGGTCCGATGCCTTCAATAGCTTGTAGCAAATCTGGTTTGCCAGTATCGTTGGCTCCACCTTCGTGATTGCTGTGATCTAGTTTGATACCTAACTTAGTTTCGTACTTATCAATTTTAGCAATTGCTCCACCTCCTTCGTCCAATTGCATGTCGTGAAGATCTTGCCACTTGCCGCTACTAGCAAGGCTTGCTTGATCGATCCAGGATTGTGTATCGGAAATTCCAGGATTGTAGCCTGCTCTTTCGACTACTTTGTCCAGATCTCCTTTTTTGGAATTACCGAGTGTTTTAAAGGTTTTGACGCCTCCTTTATTCAAAGCTTCTTCCATCTTTGGTCCGATACCTTCAATAGCTTGTAGCAAATCTGGTTTGCCGGTATCGTTTCCACCAGTTGTACCAGTTGAGCCTCCAGTGTTTCCAGTAGGAGAGTTTTCTTTAGAATCTTTACACTGCTGAAGCGCGATTTTTGTATTGTGTAACTCTTTATCAGTAGTCCCTAGTTTAGTACTTGTATCTTTTAACTTGGCTCTCAGGTCTGCGATTTCAGTATCATTGCCACTACCAGCTGCTTGTAATTTAGCTTTCAGGTCAGCGATTTCTGCTTTCTGTCCTTCTGTAGCTTTAAGCTTGGCTCTCAGGTCTGCGATCTCTGCTGCGTGCCCCTCAGTTGCTTTTAGCTTGGCTTTCAGGGATGAGATTTCTGCTGTGTTGCCTTCTGTTGCTTTAAGTTGAGACATAAGACCAAGAATTTCAGTGGCTTTCGAGTCGCGCTCTTCCGTGAGTCCTGTAACGAGATTAAGGTTGGTTTCTAGTTCTGTCTTAGACAATTGTAGATCACCGTAAAGCTGTCCTTTCTCGTTTTCGAGGGTTCTGATTCTCTTATCTCTGTCCTCGAGATCTTTTCTGGCTTGCGCTAATTCGGCTTCCAGATCAGCATATTTCTTTTTGAGCGTTTCGTGTTCATCGAATAGTGATTTGTATTTTTTCTCCCAGTCAGCTACCTGTGCTCTCAAACCTTTTACATGTCTACCTCTAGTAAAATATTCAAGAAGCCATCCTAAAAGAGCAAATAACAATGAAAAAAGGATCCACCCTATTAAGTGATCCATATGATTTGCAAATAATTCTGTAAACATAATGTATAGTTAATTTAGTTTTTTGATAATGGATTTACTTAATTCTAACTCTTACCCTTCTATTCTTTGCCTTTCCTGCATCATTATCGTTAGTTGCAGCCGGTTCAGTTTCTCCTTTTGAGTCAATGGAGATCGTTTTTGACGGGATTCCGTTTTCGATCAAATATTTTCTAATTTCACGAGCACGGTTTCTACCTAATTGCATATTTGCTTCAGGAGAACCATCTGCATCAGTGTGACCAATGACTTGTACCTTTTTATTTTTATTTTTAGGCAGGTAAGCCTTTAATTCAGCGGTAAACTTTATAAAACCGTCAGTTGGTTGGAATTCATCAGAGTTATAACTAAAGTAATAAGTTCTATCATCAAAAGTCTGAGCAGTTGTTGCCAATTGCTTCTTGCCTTTTTCTTTAGCAATAGCGTCGAAACGTAATGGTTTACCAAGTGTAGAACCTTCTCCAAGTTTTTCACCTCTTAAATCGAACCGGTTAGCTTTAAGACCTCTTTTGACAAGGACATCTCGAATTGCAGCAGCTCTGGAGACCCCCATATTATCATAAGAATCTTTGTTTTTTTCATCAGGTAAATAATATCCGGTGATTCTTACAACATCGTCAGGATTGTCTTTCATGTACTTTTCCAGATCGTCAATAAACTTATTATTGTTCTCTGAAAGGTTTGGCACGTTGGAATTCTTGTCAAAATTGAATTGTTCGTAGCCGTTTAAGGGTAGTGTTCCTGATGCATTCAGGCCAAGATCAGTGAGTCTAGCAAGTGGGTCGTCTGGTGCTGTAACCACTGTTTTTACCCAGGGATTACAATGATCAAGCACATGACACTCCACCCACCAATAACCTAACACTAATCCTACCAAATAGGTAAGAAAAATTAATGCTCTCATATAGTTAAAGTTTATTAATTAAAATAATAATAGTGAGTATTATGATTTAATAAAGAATTACATATTTATAAGACTGTAGTTAGCGATAAAGTAACAAGGTAGACTAGATGGATGTAATATATTAATTTTGAGCAATTAATTAAAAAAATCCGTAAGGAAATGTTAATAAAAGCGGTATATCCTGTTACAGGATGTGTTAGAATACGTTAATCGAGGATGAAAAGTTTCTATTTACGCTTGAATTTACCTTCTTTCCAAGCCTTAAAGAATTGCGCCCAAGCAAAAGCATTGAATATGTTCATTGGTGGGATTTGGCCATTGTAGTAGGATTTGGCAGCGACGGACCTCAAGTAATAGTCTCCATTTTCACCACCGTCCATGGTCATGACGGCGCTCAATTCATCGAGTTTTTCTTTTGCAAGGTTGGCTTCAGCACGTTCTTTCATTTTATCACGAACGTCCATTGCCAAGAATTCTATTTTAAAATGTTCTTTATCTGGCCATGGAAAAACGATAGTTTCCGGGAGATTGATGGCATCACCAGACAATAATTGAACTATTGTCAAGCTGTTTCCGGGAATGCTATCGGGCACAGTCATTTCCTGAACCTTATAACCAAGACAGCTGAATTGAAGGATATCGCCTTTTTGTGCTACGATAGTAAAAAAGCCGACATAGTTAGAGAATGTACCACGGCTTGATCCTTTTATTCCGATGGAAGCATATGGGATTCCCATTAAACTATCACTAGTCATTATAATACCAGATATCTGAACTAGTCCAAGTTCATCGCGTTGTGCAAATAGATTTAAAGATAGCAACAGGTAAAACGATATACAAATAAGTAGTCTCAACGAATTCAATAATTTAAAAGGTTATAAAGTTTATAACGAAAAATGCAAAAATATATTCTTAAGACATTGTAATTTAATAAAGGTTTAAAGAATATGCTACTACTTCTTGTAAGAAATATGCAGTTTCGTTTACACTAGGACATGTTGCAAAAGCTCTGCCATAGTTTCTACATAGGTGAATTTTAAATCTGCGATGTATTGATTATTGATCTCCTTTACATCTTTTTCATTGGTCTTACACATAACGATATGCTTAAGTCCTGCTCGATTAGCGGCAAGAATTTTCTCCTTAATTCCACCAACTGGTAATATCTTCCCTCGCAGCGTAATTTCTCCTGTCATTGCAAGGAATGGCTTTACTTTACGATTGGTAAAAGCAGACGCGAGTACTGAGAGCATTGTAATACCGGCAGAAGGTCCATCTTTAGGTATTGCGCCTTCAGGAACGTGAATGTGGATATTCTTATCCTCAAAGTCCTTAGGTTTTAGGCCTACCAATTCACAATTTGCCTTTAGGAAACTGAGCGCAGTAGTGGCGGATTCTTTCATTACATCACCAAGATTACCGGTTAGTGTAAGTGAGCCTTTCCCTTTACTTATTGAGGCTTCTACAAACAAGATGTCTCCACCCACGGAGGTCCAAGCCAAACCTACCGCGACCCCAGGCATATCGATTTCCTGATACAGGTCTTTAGAATACATTACTGGTCCCAAGTAAGTATATAAGTCTTCTGGCTTGACTGTTTTGTTATATTTTTCGTTCATCGCCACCCGTTTCGCTACAGCGCGCATCAGCCCACCGATACGACGGTTGAGTTCACGGACACCAGATTCACGAGTGTACTCTCTGATTAGTTTAGCGACAATTTCAGGTTTCAGTTTTATCTGATTTGGTTTTAACCCGTGTTCTTTTAGCTGATCTTTGATCAAGTGTTTTTTAGCAATTTCGACCTTTTCTTCTTGCGAATAGCCACTGACCCGAATAATCTCCATTCTATCTAGGAGAGCGGGTTGTATGGTATTCAGTGAATTGGCAGTTGCAATAAACAAGACTTTTGATAGGTCATAATCCAACTCCAGATAATTATCGTGGAAAGTTGCATTTTGTTCAGGATCAAGCACTTCTAATAAGGCAGACGAAGGATCACCACGGAAATTACTTCCTACTTTATCAATTTCATCCAGGATAAAAACTGGATTTGAAGATTTGACTTTCTTGAGTGACTTGATGATTCTACCCGGCATGGCGCCGATATAGGTTTTTCTGTGTCCTCGCACCTCTGATTCGTCGTGCAATCCACCAAGAGACATTCGGATGTACTTTCGTTTCAGTGCTGCAGCAATTGATTTACCTAGAGATGTTTTACCAACTCCTGGAGGGCCGACAAGGCATAAAATAGGCGCTTTCATATCACCTTTCAACTTTAGAACAGCAAGGTGTTCCAAAATCCGTTCTTTGACTTTATCTAATCCGTGGTGGTCTTTTTCAAGGATATTACTGGCTTTCTTTAAGTCGAAATTGTCCTTTGTGTATTCATTCCATGGCAATTCTAGCAATAACTCCAGGTAGTTCATTGTTACGGAGTATTCTGCTACGGCGGGGTTCATTCTGGAGACTCTTTTCAGTTCTTTCTCGAAAATTTGTTTAACTTCTTTGCTCCACTTTTTCTTTTTTGCTCTTGCTTTGAGCCCGTCTTGGTCCTGAGAATGGGTATTCTGTCCTAATTCTTCCTGGATTGTTTTTAACTGTTGGTTGAGAAAGTAGTCCCGTTGTTGTTTTTCGAGGTCGGTTCGTACTTTTCCTTCAATCTGGTTTCGTAGTTGTAAAATATTGAGTTCTCCATCGATATACTCTAGGATTTTTTCTGCTTTTTCTAGCAAGTCATTTATTTCGAGAAGTCCTTGTTTCGGATGAATTTTTAAATTGAGGTGACTGGACACAAAATTCAGTAAAAACTTATTGCTTTCAATATTCCTAAGCATCATAACTGCTTGTGGAGGAATATTAGGCGATAACTTTACGATTTGCTCTGACAAATCTTTTATGGATGCAATAAGCGCAATGTAGTTATTATCATTAATTGGTTCCGTCTCTTGAATCAATGATATTTTTGCACAAAGAAATGGGTCATCACTTACCAATTGGTGTAATCTAAACCTGTTTTTACCTTGTAGGACAGCTGTGGTGGTCCCATCTGGCATATTGATTAGCTTAACAATTCTTGCGATGGTCCCCACTTCAAATAAGTCCTCAGCTGTGGGCTGTTCGGTTTCTAATTCGCGTTGAGAGACGACCCCAATTATTTTAGAGTACTCAAATGCATTTCGAATGGCCGCAATTGATTTTTCTCTACTTATAGTAATTGGGATAACGATACCAGGAAAGAGTACAGTATTTTTAAGTGCTAGTATAGGAAGCGTTTCTGGTACATCTTTGATCGTAAGTTCATCATTTCCATTATCCATTGTGATAATAGGAGACATGAATTCAATCTCATCTTCGATTCCAGGCGGTACTAAAAGATTTTCAAACATAAATTTTTCTTTTCACAAAAACGAGATGCCAAATTGACATAATCATTTTACAATCTGTGTATAAAGCTAAGGACAAGATTTGTGCCACTGGATTTATTGGTTAGTTTCGACAAAAATGTTCCGTCAAAAAGGCAGTTCTTTGACATTATTGATACAAATTGTCATAATTAGTGGTTAATAGTTAGTGTTGAGTGCACTCCGAAAAGTTCGTTTTCAAGAATTTTAAAGTCCTCGCTCTATTTTCTACTTACAGGATGTAGAGCTATTAACAAGAGTTAACTGCGGCTCTAAAATTCTTTCAGACTCGATTTTGACCAAAATGGTAATTTTCGGAGTAGACTCAGTGTTTATCGTTTAATTATTGACGCAATGTACACGCTCAGTTTTTAAAAACCTTGGTATAAAAAAACCCTTCAGAAACATCTGAAGGGTTGTTCACAATAGAATGTGAGATATTACTTAAACATAGATTTTTTCTTGTGCTTTACTACAAGCAGGTAGTAGAAAATTGCTCTATACTTGTTTTTGTGACTAGATCCGAAAGTATCAACTACTTCTTTGATTGACTCATCCAATTTTGGAGAATCTTTTAGTCCGAGTTTTTTGATTAAGAAATTTTTCTTAACTGTTTCTAACTCTTTAGGATCACCACTAGAAACTGTAGATGCATCTCTGTTATATATAGATGGACCACAAGCTTTTGTTACAGCACGTAGAAGATCTGCATCAACAGCTATCTTTAGTTTTTTCATTTCAGCCGTGTACTTCTCTAAGGCTTCGTCGAACTTACTCATAGGATTAAAGGATTTAAGTTATTTGATAAATTATTTTCAATTTGTTGTTAAAAACGCCGTAAAGATATTTATTTCACCTGACTAAACGCACATATTCAAATTTCAATGCATATGTTAATGTTGATAAGTTGTTGATAACTAAAACATCAAGAAGATTTATCCTCAAAAATTAATTGTAAAATGACTTGCAATAGATTGAATTTATTGCTGAATCTTAGAAGGCCATCTATTTTGTTGCAATCTTTTAACTTGAGATCAAATTTTATATTAATTTTGCTTTATGCCAGGAAATAGTTTTGGAACAGTATTTAGAATCACCACATTTGGAGAATCTCACGGTGCAGCACTTGGTGTTGTGATAGATGGGTGTCCGCCAGGTTTTACCATTGATAAATCTCTTATTCAGATAGAATTGAATAGACGTAAACCTGGTCAATCAAAAATCGTTACACAGCGAAAAGAGGCTGATGAATTTGAGATTCTTTCCGGTGTTTTCGAAAATAAGACCACAGGAACTCCGATTAGCCTATTATTTCGAAATCAAGATGCCAGATCAAAGGACTATAGTCATATCAAGGACAAATTCCGCCCTTCGCATGCTGATTTTACATACCAAGCGAAATACGGTATTCGCGATTATAGAGGCGGAGGTAGGTCTTCAGCACGCGAAACAGTAGCGCGCGTTGCGGCAGGAGCAATTGCCCAACAACTATTAGCCCAATACGACATTACGGTTGCCGCTTATGTAAGTCAGGTAGGCCACTTGCAACTACAAACAGACTACAAGGAGCTGGATTTGGAGCAATCGGAGTCCAACATAGTCAGATGCCCAGATTTGTCAATGGCTGCAGAGATGGAACAGTTTATCAAAGCAATTAAAAAGAAAGGGGACACTGTTGGCGGTGCTGTTTCTTGCGTGATTTCTGGTTGCCCTGCAGGATTGGGCGAGCCAGTGTTTGACAAGCTTCATGCCGATTTGGGCAAGGCCATTCTAAGCATCAATGCTTGCAAAGGCTTTGAAATCGGTAGTGGTTTTTCAGGAATTGAGATGTACGGCTCTGATCATAATGACGCATTTGTAGAAAAGGATGGAAAGATCCAGACAACTACCAACTATTCTGGAGGTGTACAAGGCGGCATCTCTAATGGCATGGATATTTATTTTAGAGCGGCATTTAAGCCTGTGGCCACTATTGTGAAAGCACAAGATTCACTAAATGAGAAGGGAGAGGTAGTTGTAGTGCAGGGTAAAGGGCGACATGATCCTTGTGTTGTTCCAAGGGCTGTGCCTATTGTGGAAGCGATGGCGGCACTTGTGATTGTTGATCACTTGTTGATGTTGAAAACGATACAATAGTGATTAGTGGTTAGTGGTTAGTTGAACCTGATTATTTACTATTGAGTCTACTCCGAAAAGTCTCTTTTCGGAGTAGACTCACTATTCAATAATAAATTTAACTCTTGTTGTTCCTTTTTCATCAACAAATTCTTTGTTATAAGCTCTTTTGCCAACAATTAATTTCAATTTTTGAAGTCCTTCTAAATCTCCTCCAAAGATACATTTGAAAACACCTTCAGTTTCGCTAACCAGAAATTCTTCGATATGAACTAAGTATTCATCCAAAATATCTTCTAATGGATATTGGCTATCCTCGCCTTCTTCAAGTTCCATTGGCATAGCCATTTTAAAGTTTCCATCATCAGCTGAATCACTATAAATATGATCCTCAATAACATTATATTTTGATGTATCATTTAAACTATCTATCTGTAAGAATTTAAAGTTTTTCATTACTTTATTAATTTGTGATTCTGTTATAGAATTATCATCAATCACTTATGATTTCATGCACTCCATCCACTACCTCACAATCGTAGAAATCGGCTTCGTTTTGGGTGTACATTTTGTAGTAGTTTCCTACATATTCCTTGGTTGATGCTATACTATCCTTATGAACCAGAGCAATGATACAACCACCAAAACCAGCTCCAGTCATCCTAGCACCGATACAGTCTTCAGTAGAGCGAACGGCGTCTACCAGAATGTCCAACTCCTTACTACTCACTTCGTAGTCATTGGACAAGGAGAGGTGGGAGGCGTCCATGCATTCACCAAAGGCTTTGAGGTCTCCTTCTTCCAGGGCGTCTTTTGCTTCAAGTACGTACTGATTTTCCCAAACGACGTGCCTAGCTCTAGCCTTGATTTCCTCATCAGGGATCAACTCTTCGATTTCGGAGAAGGTGGCTTGGCATAGGTGTTTGATTGGTCTTGATTGTTGGACTACTTTTAGCGCAACGACGCATTGCTTTTGTCTGTAGTTATAGATGGATTCTGTCAGTTCACGGACTATGTTAGAATTGATAATCAGCAGTTTGTAATCTCCAGTTTTAAAGGGAACGTGTTCGCAATCGAGATTACTGGCGTTGAGATACATGGCGTGGTCTTTTTTCCCCATGGCGACAGCGAACTGATCCATGATACCGCATTGCACCCCAATGAAGTTATTTTCTACTTCCTGACAGAGTAGAGCGAGTGCTAGCCTGTCAATAGCGTGGTCATTGAGCTTCATAGCGATGTAACCGGTGAGTACTTCCAGGCAAGCGGAGGAAGATAGTCCGGCACCAATCGGTAAAGTGCTGTGAAATAAGATATCCATTCCCATCATCTTAATTCCTGCTGTCTTGAGTCTATTGAAAACGCCCATAGGGTAATTGCCCCATCCTGCATTTTCGTCAAACAGAATGTTCTTGTCCAGATCAATAATTATTTGAGTGGCGCGATCTGTTGAGTTGAGTCTGATGATCCTGTCGTCTCTTTTTCTGACGGCGGCTTTGATACCAAGGGAAATAGCCACTGGCATTACCATTCCGCCATTATAATCAATATGATCACCGATTAGATTGACCCTTCCTGGAGCAAAAAAGTATCGGATTGTATGATCAGTTTTGTCATAAAGACGAAAAAACTCCATTGTTAATTCTGCCTGGTTCATTTATAAATGATTTATTATCAAACAAATAAGATCTAAAACAGTTGATTTCTATCCAAAATTTGCACAAAACTAAAAAAGTAAATGATAAATAACCACTTTTCGTTAGCTTTGCAGTTGCAATAAAAACAAGAATGAAAAATTTCAAATTACTTATTATCTCCATTGTGTTGTTGTCTGCTTGTAATTCTTCGAAAGAATATGTGAACAATGATGGTAAAAGAACCTACAGAATAGGGTTTTATAATGTTGAGAACCTATTTGACTTAGAAAACAATCCAGATAAGATTGATGATGACTTCACCCCTGAAGGGAGAAACAACTGGAACCAGGAACGTTACACTAAGAAGATCAATGACTTGGCTCGTGTTATTGAAGCCATGAAGTACCCTGCGATTCTAGGCGTTTGTGAAGTCGAAAATCAGGCTGTCTGCAAAGACTTTTGTGAGAAGACATCACTTTCAGCAAAAGGTTATGGCGTGGTCCACTACGAATCACCAGACAAGCGAGGAATAGATAATGCGTTTTTATACCAGAAAAAAGCATTCCGCGTACTGAGTAGCAACAACATTCGAATTGAGTTTCCCGCGGGAATGCTTGAGGAAGAAGACTACAAGACTCGTGACGCTATCTATGTTCGTGGGATCTTCCATAAAAAGGATACCTTTCACTTCTTTGTCAATCATTGGCCATCAAGGAGAGGTGGATTGGAAAAGAGTGAGCCAAAGCGTACCTATGTTGCTAAGCAAATCCGTAAAGAAGTCGATGCCATTTATCAGAAAAGTCCTAAAGCGAATATCGTGATAATGGGTGATTTCAATGATGAGCCTACCAATAAAAGTTTACAAGAGGTTCTTGGTGCAACTATGGACCGAAGTGCTTGTCAGCCTACAGGATTGTATAATCTTATGAGTAATTTGGATAAAGAGGGTAAGGGATCGTACAATTATCGTGGCAACTGGAATATGTTGGATCAGTTAATTGTATCCTGCAATCTTGCCAACGATCGCGGGTATTCATTTTCAGAGCCTGTTATCTTTAAGGCGGATTGGATGATCTATAAGGACAAGAAGTACGGAGACAAGCCTAATCGGACGTATGGTGGTCCTAATTACTATGGTGGCTTTAGTGATCACTACCCTATTTATGTGGATTTTGTGGTGCAGTAGTCAAATCATTGTTGATGCATTAAGTATACTAAGTAATGTTTAATGTTTAATGAACGTCATTGCTTAAACCGATTCCTGGTATAAAAATAAAATGTTTTCTTGGTGCCTGCCTTCCGTTGCGCAGCAGGCAGTCTCTATGTGGTTTAAAAATTTAACACATAGAGTCAACTCCTTGCCTGAATTGATTAACAGTTAGAGGTCCTTTTTGTATGCTTCGAATTGTTCGAGTTGGGCATCAATTAACAAGTCCCATTTTTCTTGGGCCCTGGTGTCGATACTGTGGTGTGATTCGTCGTCGTATTGGGCTTGTGCGGCTTGACACTCTTCCCAGATTTGGTTGTAGATGGATTTAATCTGACGCTTGTAATTCTTGATCGTGATATCTCCTTCATTGAAAGCCTTTCTAAGTTTCCTAGCGTAGACTTCTGCCAGATCAAAGTGTTTTTGTTCGTGTTTTAGGATGTAATCCGATTTTCCGATAGGTGCGACCCAAGAAAGATCTTTAACGAATTCACAAGTTACTTTAAATTTAAACTCATTATTTTCCATCCAATACTTATAGCCGATTTCGTAATTGGTAGCAGCTACTTTGTGATTGGTAGGCATTGGTTTACCTTTAAAGTCTTTCCAGGTAAGCTTTACCTCTTCCTCCCATTGAATGCGGTTTTGAGCTTGTAAAGATAAGCCAGAGAGGAAGATTAGGAGTGGTAGCGTAACGAAAAGTACTTTTGTCATAACACACTATTTTAATTGTGGATATACAATTGAGAATCGACAGCAGCTCTATCACATTTGTCAATAGTCGAACAGTTATCAATTAATAAATTGCCTTTGTAAGGATAAAAACTCTCTTTTGTATGAACTGCTTCAATTATTATAAATTCGTAATCCATTTTCGGTAAAAATACAAACTCATATTCCTTCCAATCAGTATGTTCGATAGCCAATGTCTGTGCTAACAATTGTTTTCTTTCACAAAGCGATTGACCGCCCCATATTCGAAGAATTACAGGTCTATTATAATTTGCATACGAGTCTGATCTGGCTAAAGTTACAGTAAAGCTATAACAAACGTTTTTTTCAAGGGTACCGCTGATCTGTTGACCAATCCACTCATTCGTGCCATCTTCTCTTGTGATGAGCCCTAGGAACGTATTACCGTTAACTGGTTTGTGGGTGACTTCCCAATAGCCTGGTAAAATATCCGGTGTTGAATAATCGCCACAAGAATTCCAACCGATTGGAGTCGTAGCATCTTTAGGTTTATCTTCAAAGGAAGCATTTGAAAGTTGTATTTGTCCAAAACAGCTATTGGCAGTGCACAGTGCAACTACAAATACAATGATGATTGAAAACTTAAAGTTAATACAATTCAAATGATAAAATTTAATAACATAAGTTACATAAAAAAAACGCGAAATGTCAATAGGGCGTCCTGCAAACATAGTTTTTATTCTTTTTTGTACCTTAGGCGCCGTAAACAATAAGCTGTAATATTTACTATATATGAGGGATAATCCAAAAACTAAGCCAAACCATATTTTTGCAATTGTATGCATTGCAATTGTATTCTTTGTAATTGGTTTAATTGGTTTAGTATTAATTCATAGTAATAATTTTCTACGGCTTCTTGAAAACAATCTAGTAGCAATGGTAGAGTTAGATGATAATCTTGAAGTCTCTGAAATTGAAGCTTTACAAACAATTTTAAATTCTAATTCTTTTATTGACAATGGTTCTGTCCAATATATTACTAAAGAAGATGCATTAAATATTATGCAAAAGGAGTTGGGAGATGACATTGCCATACCAGGAGAAAACCCTTTTTTCAATGCTTATTCTTTCAAAATAAAGGCAAAATATAGGAATCAATCAGATCTTGAAAAGCTACGTTCCGCACTAACTGGAACATCGGGAATTACAAACTTTCACTATCCTAAAAGGATTGCGGATCAATTTGCAGGTTTCATTCGAACTTTCATTCAGGTTTCATTTTGCATAGTCTTACTATTTTTATTCCTAGGAATATACTTGATAATTAATACCATTAAATTATCGCTATATGCTAATCGATTCTTAATTAAGAACATGCAAATTGTTGGTGCTCCGTGGCAATTTATCCGTGGTCCATTTATCCGTTCTGGCTTAATCAATGGCCTGATAAGTAGCACCATCTCAATTGGGTTAATAATAGTGATTATTTTATTTTCAGTCTCCTACTCTACTCAAATTGATCAAATATTCGATATCAGTTTGACTGCACTACTACTTTTTAGTTTGCTAGTAGCTTGTTTGCTCACATGTTGGGTAAGTACAAAATTTGGGGTTGATTTTTACTTAAAACAGAAACTTGAAAGATTATATTAACTTCAAAATCAGCAATCTGCTTATAAAAATTTAGCTACACATTAAATTTAGTAAATATATTTAACTATATTGACTGCCTAATTGAAAAGATATCGTTAATTATGAAAACTTTTTTTTTAATCCGACATGCAAAGTCTAGCTGGGATTATCCAGAATTGACTGATATTGAGCGCCCTTTAAACAAAAGAGGCATCCGAGATGCGCCTACAATGGGCAAGAAGTTATACGAGACAAACTGTATTCCAGATTTAATGATATCAAGCACCGCCAAACGCGCAAAATCGACAGCGTTTAAGATTGCAAAGGAATTGGACTATCCAAAAGAACAGATCAGAATGGAGGAAAATCTCTATCATGCCACTGATAAAGAAATCATTAAAGTAGTCAAGCGTATTAAAGATAAATGGAACACTGTCTTTTTGTTTGGGCATAATCCAGGATTTACAGAAGCTGCTAATATGTTCAATACCTCATCTTACATTTCTAATTTACCAACCTGCGGTATTGTGCGTGTAGAGTCAACAGCAAACTCGTGGAGTGAAATCAATTCAGATAACAGTAAGGTTGTTTCATACATTTTTCCAAAAATGTTTTAACTTTATCCGACTTCAGCAATTTAGAATTTAAAATTACTTCATGGAGCTTACGGAAATGCCTTACAGGCATAGAGATTTAAGCTGGTTAACCTTTAATTATAGGGTTTTACAGGAAGCCAAAGACATATCCGTGCCCTTGTTGGAGCGGATTAAGTTTCTGGCTATTTATTCCAGTAATCTGGATGAGTTTTACCGCGTAAGAGTAGCACATCATCAGAATCTTCTAAGAATTGGAAAGAAAACCAGAAAACAGTTGGGCTACGAGCCAGAATATCTATTGAAAAAGATACAAAAAATTGTCAATACACAACAGACAGAATTTAGTGCAATTTTTCAAAAAGAGATAATACCACAGCTCTCAAAGAATAGAATTTACATTAGAGATAATGAGAAGTTAAAGCCTTATCAAATCCAGTTTATTGAAGACTATTTCCAGGAGAACCTGCTACCTTATGCACAACCAGTGCTTCTGGAAAAGAAAAAGATTAAACTATTTCTCAAAAATGCCTCGCTTTACCTAGCCGTTCATTTATTAACAAAAAACAGATCTGCTTACCGATTTGCTATTGTACAAGTGCCATCAGAACATCTTCCAAGATTTGTTCAATTACCTTCGCCAGAAGACCGATATGAGATTATTTTGTTGGATGACATTGTACGACATAGTATCAACCTCCTATTTCCAGGGTATCATATAGAAAACACTTATTCTATCAAACTTACCAGAGATGCTGAATTGTATATAGAAGATGAATATTCAGGTAACTTGATAGAAAAGATAAAACGAAGTATCAGTAAGCGGAATCTGGGACCAGCCACACGATTTGTTTATGATCGAAATATGAATAAAAAACTCCTGGAATTTTTGATGGAAGATTTCGATCTGAAAAAAGAAAATTTATTACCAGAAGGTCGCTATCATAACAATTCAGACTTCTTCAAGTTTCCGGATTTTGATCAAGAAAACCTAAAAAACATAAAGCTAGAACCGCTAAAAAAGAATTCTTTAGAAGAATATTCTTCTATATTTAGATGTATGCGAAAGAAGGATCATATTGTTCATTTCCCTTATCATTCCTACAAGTATGTAGTTCGATTTTTTGATGAAGCAGCTAATGATCCTGATGTTACTCACATTAAAATCATTCAGTACCGAGTGGCCCCGCAATCCAAAATAATGGACAGTTTGATCCGTGCAGCGAAATCAGGCAAACAGGTTACCGCCTTCGTTGAAGTGAAAGCAAGATTTGACGAAGAAGCCAATCTGGCCTGGGCAGAACGCCTCAAAAAAGCAGGCGTTAAAGTGTTTTATAGTTTTCCAGGATTGAAGGTTCACGCAAAATTGGCAATAGTAACAAGAAAAGAAAACACACAGACCACCAATTATTCCTACATGGGAACAGGTAATTTCCACGAAGGCACTGCTAGGGTTTATAGTGATTCTGGACTGTTTACTACAGATACGAAGCTTACAGATGAGGTGGCAAGAGTATTTAACCATCTGGAAAACATTAAAGCCCCTACTCCACCCTTCAATCATTTATTAATCGGGCAATTCAACTTGAGAGATAAACTACATAAACTGATTGACAAAGAAATCAAAAATGCTAAATCAGGAAAGAAGGGGCTCATCATTCTAAAACTGAACAGTCTTCAGGATCCTGAAATGATCAATCGATTGTATGAAGCGAGTAATGCAGGCGTAAAAGTGAAATTAATCATACGTGGTATTTGTAGCATTATCCCAGATGTAAAGGGGTACAGCGAAAATATTCAAATCATAAGTATTGTTGATCGATTTCTGGAACATGCCCGAATCTATTACTTTTATAATAATGGAAAGCAGATTATCTATCTTTCTTCCGCCGATTGGATGACCAGAAATTTGAGCCATAGAATAGAAGCTGCCTTCCCTATCTATGACCCTGATATCCATAAAGAAATACGTGATTTACTGCGTATTCAGCTGAAAGACAATGTAAAAGCAAGGATCATTGATGGTAAGAAAGATAGTACTTACAAGAACGTTGGAGGAGACAAGAAAGTACGTGCACAATTGGAATCCTACTATTATCTGAAACGAAAAATGGAGATACCTATCATTTCTACTTAATTGAATGCTATATTTGCAGGAAATAATCACTCGTGAAAACCAAAACGTTTAAAGATAATAAAGTAAATGTCGTCACCCTTGGCTGCTCAAAGAACCTAGTAGATTCTGAGGTTTTAATGATGCAATTGAGAGAAAACGATTATGATGTTGTACATGATGGAGGCATGAAAGATGACCCTAACATCGTGATTATCAATACCTGTGGCTTCATTGAGCGGGCTAAGGAAGAATCCATTAACACTATATTGGAATATGCTGAAGTCCGTGCAAAGGGTGATATCGAAAAACTCTATGTTACTGGCTGTCTTTCTCACCGGTATAAGGATGATCTTGAAAAAGAAATCCCAGAAGTAGATGCCTATTTCGGGACGTTAGAGCTGCCTGCACTCCTTGAGAAACTGAACGCCGACTACAAGCACGAGCTACTAGGTGAGCGGATTCTGAGCACGCCTCCGCACTATGCTTATCTCAAGATATCAGAAGGCTGTAATCGGACCTGCGCATTTTGTGCAATTCCGTTGATGCGCGGTAAACACGTTTCGAGAACGATTGAAGACCTAGTGACAGAAGCCAAAAATCTGGCAAAGAATGGTGTTAAAGAAGTCATGTTGATTGCTCAGGAACTGACTTACTATGGTCTTGACATTTACAAGGAGCGGAAATTAGCGGAATTATTGAATGCGTTATGTGAGGTAGAAGGGATTGAGTGGATTAGATTACACTACGCTTATCCTAGTAAATTTCCTAGAGAGATCTTTGACGTCATGCGTGATCAACCCAAGATTTGTAACTATCTTGACATCCCATTACAACACGCTAATAACGAAGTATTGAAGCGGATGCGTCGCCAAATCACACAAGAAGAAACTGTAGATCTCATCAATTATGCGCGTGAGGTAGTTCCTGACATCTCCATTCGTACGACGCTTTTGGTTGGGTTTCCCGAAGAAACGGAAGAAGAGTTTGCTGATCTCTGTGCTTTTGTAGAGCAGATGAAATTTGAGCGTGTGGGTGTATTTCCTTATTCGCATGAAGAGAATACGCCTGCCGATACGCTTGCAGACGATATCCCGGAGCAGGTCAAACAAGACAGAGCGGCTAGAATCATGGAATTACAGCAAGACATTTCCTTAACTAAGAATGAGGCTAAAGTTGGTCAAACGCTTAAGGTGTTGATTGATCGTTGTGAAGGTGGTTACTTTGTAGGCCGTACGGAATTCGATTCACCAGAGGTTGATAATGAAGTACTCATTAAGACGGAAGGCAACTACTTGCGTGTGGGAGATTTTGCTACCATTCACATCACCTCTGCAAGTGATTATGACTTATATGGCGATCCTGTTTAAATTTATTACAGGAGCAGCTCGGTGTTACTATCCCTACTTACTTAATGCGCGTGCCCCTGTGCTCTCTATAGCCTATTACTCCAGGCTTTTCATTCGCTGTTGGTCATGATTTTCATTAAGAGGTCAAAAAAGTAAGGTTTATTGTTTGTAGTCCTGTTAATCTAACGTGGTAATGACCTTGAACAGTTGAAAGTGATTGTCTTCAATTGGATCAGGCTTGTCGATATTTTTTACGGCTTCTTTAAAGAACTTATAAGCACGAAGGCAAGAATTCCATAAAAACGGCTTATGCGAGTTTTTATCCAATAATCGTTTAGTCCTAACTAATAAACTTTCCAACAAGTCGAAATGTTCTAGATCGAAATGGATTCTAATTTCAAGTAGTTGTGACCACAGCGCAATGTAGTGACTATCGTTATGTTTCAATTCTTTCAAATAGTCAAGGGCATCATCTGGTTGACGTTTCATAAACAAAATCAAACCAGTAAGGAAGTCTATGTAAAAATGGTTTTGATTATTGAAGTAACGCGAATTTCTTGCATTGGAAACTTCATCGTACGCTTCATAATCTTCATCCAACACCATAAACATTAAGTGGTAAAAGTAAGTCATGGTTTCATGGATATTATACTTCTCTTGCAGTTCAAACCCTTCTTTACTCCATTCTCTTAGATCCTTCAAAGGGAGCCCATAATGCATTCCCATGAGCATTTTCATAAAGATAGGTACCCGCATCAACTTTGTTCCCTGCTCTTCATCATCATCACCTTCGCCACGTTTAAACAACTCCTCAGCCTCTGCAATTTGCTTTTGAAGTTGGTCCATGTCATAAAAGTTAAATCTTGCTTCACTTACTTTAAAAATCCCAGCGATGGAGCTACTAGAAACGTCTTCGATGATTCTGTTAATTTTTTCGTTGGTAGGAAAGTTCGATTTCAACTCATCATATAGCAATGAATTATCCATGCAGATACTAGAAAGTAAATAGTAATACTGTCCTAACTCCATGTGGTATAAATCATCTAAAACACTATTTTTACGAATCAATAAATCCTTCAATTTTTTAAAGTCTTCTTTACTCTGAATCCTTAGTCTTAAGTTAATTTCCCAACTAATTCTTCGAAGATCTGTTACGTAATCACGTTTATTGTCGGTATCCTTTTTAATTTTATCTGAGTAATAATCGAACAAACTGTATTGTTCTTCTGCATAGGCAATCTCTGCAAGTACCCTGTTGCGCTCTTTTCCATTTTCATTGAGATAATGAATCATTTTGACATCTTCAATTTCCTGTCTTGAAAAGTAAATGATTCGATTCAATGATTCATCTTGTTTTTTCTCATTCAAATGAGAAAAGTTATTTTTGATCTTTTTTAGTTGTTTATGGAAATCATCAATGGTTATAATATCCAGACAGCGCTTAAGGTAGCTATGACGTTTATCATTAGAGGAAGTACATCTGTAATTCAATTGTCTTTTTTCTGACTTCGATAAACTTGATAATAGTTCGAATAATCGTTTCCCTTTCATTGGCACGTAAATTACAAATTGCAACAAAGAATCCCAAATTCATTTTTACCTACATTATACATTAGAAATTAAATACAATAATTAAGTATTTGTTTCTGAGCGAATTAGTATATTTTTTTTTCACCTAACCGCTTCATAATAGATAGCATTGGAAATAAAAGCGATATTCACATCGACTGCCTGGTAAAATTCTGCGTATCTACTCAGAACCAACCACTTAGCCGTTTCGCACAATGTAATTAAAAAATGGTTTGGAGTATTTACAATTCTTTCTTACATTCATGTCTATGAAGTTCTCATTTGTATTGGTCTTAATTCTTTTATTTTCAATGAGTTCTGCGCTACTTGCTCAAGAAGATAATTCGGATTATATCAAGGTATATCCTGACAAGGTATATTTAAGTCCTTATTACCTTTTCAAGCATCCCTATATTCGGCTAAAGCCACAAGGACGGACTAAAGACTGGCAATCAAAGTACTATCCTAATACCGCAAACAGTTTAGGAATTCAATTCAGATATAAAACAATTTCCTTTGGAGTAGGGTTATCCAATACCATATCTCAAACAAAAAAAGACAGATTTGGAGCATCTAAAGCTATTGACGTAAATGTAAAAGTGGCACAACCCTCCCAATTAATTGAAGTCTACATAAAACGATACCAGGGGCTTTCCGATTTAAATTCTCCTAATTATCCATTAGATACAATTCATGATTATCGATATTATAACCGGCCAGATGCCATTTTATGGTATGGAAAAGTCAACTACATTCATATTTTTAATAAAGAAAACTACTCCTACAGAGCTACCTTTAATTTTATGGAACGTCAAGTAAAATCTGGCGGATCCTTATTGCTAGTAGCCAATGTTACCTACAATTGTTTGAGAGGAGATTCAGCAATATTAGCAGAACCGATTCGATCTGCCTACCAGCAAATGGCCAACCTCAAATCTTTTGCGACCTTGGATTCAGGAGTTGGCGCTGGCTATGGCTACACAAGGGTTTTTGGTGATTTTTTCGTCTCTGGAGCAGGCTTTGCAGGCATTGATTATCAAAATAATAGATACTTAATAACAGATTTGTCTGATAAATGGGAAACAAAAGCTAGTGCTGTTCCGTTATTGGATATAAGAGCCACTGTAGGATATAATAATGATAGATTCTTTGCTGGACTTATGTATAATGCGGATTTTAATTTTATTAATTTTAATAATGTACGCGGTTTTTTCAATTATAATATCATAATTGCAAGAATTGGCATACGATTCGCAGCACCTAAATTGTTAAAAAGGATTGAGGATAAAAACCCTTTTAAAAAACAGTCATAGCAATTGTTATCGTAGTATTTAATTTGAATAGTTTTATATTACGATTCGCTCTTAACAAAGCGTAATGATTGGCATGGCTAATGTTCTAAGATCTTTTAATTGTTGTTTAAACTGGACATAGATGAGATTTTATATAATTTTTATTTTTGCTGTAACCCTTATATTATCCACTGGTTGCAAAGATCCAACCCCTCCTGGATCTGGCACACCGAATGGTTGGTGGACGGAACTAAGTGCACCTACTTTTCCCAAAAGAGAAAATGCAGTTAGTTTTACGATTGGGGATAAAGCTTATATCGGATGTGGAAAAAATGATACGTTACACTACAATGATTTTTATAGGTACGATGGGACTTCCTGGACCCCCATTGCCAGCTTACCTGGAGATGCGAGAACAGGAGCTGTGGCATTCGTCCTAGATGGCAAAGGCTATGTTGGTCTTGGTCATTCTGAAAACGGTATTGGCCAACAATCCGTATATCAAGATTTTTGGAAATATGATCCTAGTACAAACACTTGGGCTCAAGCTCCCGTTTACCCTGGACAACCAAGATACGCCGCTGCTGCTTTTAGTGCTGGTGGTCATGGATATGTAGGTACTGGAATCAACGCTAATGCCAATAGACTTAAAGACTTGTGGAAACTGGACTTAGTTTCAGAAAGCTGGGCCCAGGTTACTGATTTTCCAGATGGCGTCAGAATTAAAGCGCAAGGCACAACTATCCTTGACAACGGTTTTCTCTTTGGAGGTACAGACAATAACGATATCTGGGAATACAATCACTCACTCGATACTTGGTCAAAAAGACTTGACATGACTGCGCCTTCGCGAGACGGAAGCATCATTTTCACTATAGGCAGTGATAGCTATTATGGATTAGGATCTGGAGGTGGTACTTACTACACAGATCTATGGAAGTTCGATTTTCACGCGTATCTACTTACGGAACAAAGGGAATTCCCAGGAACAGGTCGCAAAGATGCCATCGGCTTTAGTATTGGAAACAAAGGTTATATGCTTATGGGAGGCAACAACAGTGACCTTGTGAATGAATTCTGGATGTTTGAGCCGTAACCGCTGAGCGGAATCTCCTATAATTAGTTGTTCCAACCTAGGCGACTGTAAACAGTTCACAAATTTACGATTCTACTTTATTGATAAAAAGATAGGACCAGTGATGGGAGGTGTTGTTTGAACGGTTGAACACCGCTTGAGGTTGGCCTTGTGGGAATAGCGGAGAGCATTTCGAGCAGCCGTTAGCGCCCCAAAATAAGAAAAGCGCTTTCCCAGTACTGGGAGATTTATTAAGCACTAAGTCTTCTCCCTTGCATCAAACTCCTTGATCAGCAAGTAGTACCAGAAGACGCCTACCATGTAGAGCAACACAGTGATCATGAATATGGAGACGTATCGAATTTCCATTTGCCGTAACCAGCTAAATAGGGTCAAACTAAACAACCAGCTGCCTGACCATATAGAAGAGTTGATCGCACTGATAAATTCCTGGTTTCGCTTTCCTACATAGTACATTGTCAGTTCTGAGGTCATCGGTCCTGCCACATTCATTAGGGGTTGTCTGATGATGTAGAAGAAAAGGGCGACATAAATAGCAATGTCCCAGTGCTTATATAACTCAGTGGTTGCCATTAAAAACAAAGCAATGATTGACAAGGACTGAAATAGTGTAATCGCAGTCTTGTATCCAAAATTTTTCCTGATATAAGGAATGAAGGTGACACCAATCGGAACCAACAAGTAAGTGATAGCACTGAGCACACTGAAATACTTGGATTCAACACCATGCACATTTAGAAAAAACAAATTGATGACAGGGATCGTAAATCCAGCACCAACAGCTATGATGAGTGTTGGGAATACTGCTTTGAGAATCAACTTAAAATCATCTGGACGCATTTTTATCTTCTTACTAATTTGCTCCTCAATGGTGATTTTGCGAAGGAAGAACACCGCCACAAAACCAAGTAAACAGCAACCAATCATCACATTTCGTTCTGAAAATAAAACGGGGTTTAAAGTGTTGAGCAAATAGTTTAGCATACCAATCAGAAAAATTGCCGCGCCCCAAGTTTGGAAATATAGGGCAAACGCTTCAGAATGATGTTCTTTCTTGGCATTCAGCATGATAAAAGGCAAGGCGCAAGCTTGCATTGCTGCAAATGTAACGCCTACCATCATCATAAAAATTCTTAGAAGGACTTCATTCCCCATCTCAGCAGAGAGTATGACTAACAAGGAGAAGAAAGGCATTCCGATGGCGGATACATAGAAAAAGCCAACCAGTTTCTTACCTTTTATGAAAAAACCAAGTGGAATACCAAGAACCATAATGGCTAGAAATCGGTAGGAGAAAAAGGCCGTGATATCATAATCCTGATAGCCTAATTTTGTCATGTAGAAATTGAAGAGAATGAAGAAAGCGGTATTTACAATTTGCATAAAAAACTGAGCAATAACTAGATAGAAGACATGCTCCTCCACTTTCTTATAATCTCCTATAATCCCCTTTATAAATTTAATCATCCAGTCTATCCTTATCCGTCATTTGTTGTTCGATCCAAGGCACAACATTTCCCTTATTAGTTACTGCAAACCATTGTAACGCCTTCTCTTTCCTAAACCAAGTCAATTGACGCTTGGCATATCGCCTTGTATTCCTTTTGATCAACGTGACTGCAGTCTCCAATGTTTCATGACCATTGAGATAGCTAAATAGTTCCTTGTAACCAACAGATTGTAAGGAATTAAGTTTTTGAAATTCAGATAAACTTTTGACTTCGGCTAACAGTCCTTCCTCCATCATCTCATCTACCCTTTGGTTGATGCGGTCGTATAACACTTTCCGATCCCAATCCAATGCTACAAATAATGGATTGAAGTGACGTTCTTTCTTTTCTTGTTGCTGAAACTCAGAGAAGGTTTTTCCTGATGCGCGACAAACCTCCAATGCTCTAAGGATGCGATGTGGGTTTTGCTGATCCACAGTTGCAAAATACTTCGGATCGGCCGTTTTTAGCTCTTGCTGGAGTGGCTCAAGACCATTGTTCTTAAGTTCTTGTATAAGGCTATTCCTTATCTCTTCTGACACTTCTGGATAGCTGTTGAGACCTTCACAAACTGCCTTGATAAAAAGTCCGGAGCCGCCAGCCATTGCGACAACCTCATGTTGTAGGAAGAGTTGATCTAGCAATTTTAGAGCGTCTCTTTCAAAATCACCAGCACTATAATTATCAGCGACAGAGAGCGAATCAATAAAATGATGGGGTACTGCAGCCAGTTCTTCAGTAGTCGGTTTGGCTGTTCCAATGTTCATTTCTCTATAAAACTGCCTACTGTCGGCTGATAACACTACTGTATTGAAGTGTTGGGCGACCTGTATTGCAAGCGCTGTTTTCCCAGAAGCAGTTGGGCCACAAATCACAATTAAAAACTTATTGCTGACCATGGTTGCGAAGTTACTAATAAACACAGAAGTATTGAAGAAGGGAGCCGCATTTGTAATTCCGTACGACAGGAAATACTGCTTTGGTGCAATAGTGCAAGGGACAATAATTTTGAAAACACAATTACAATAAAATTAGGAATGACAACGTTTCAAAACAATAAATATTTAGAACATTTTACAATAAAAGAATTCCAATAATGGATTTTGGTCTAATTTTGGAGATGTAGTAGTTTACAAACTAATTACTCATGAGATTCTTGATCGGATTCCTGCTAATGCTACCCATGTTGATGACTGCTCAACAACAATTTGAGATTGCATTGACTCCAATAGAAAGTGTAGATGGTTGGGCCGAAAAAACCATAAAAGTTTTGAAAGAGCGCTATCACTTACTTGGATTGCCGCCACAAGCCTATACGTTTGAGCAATCTGAAAACACATTAATTGTTAAAGTGAAATCCGACCATGATCCAGTGGCAATGCTACATATCTCATCCGCTAGCGGTATTTTCAGAACACTATCCGTTCATAAGTTCGATGATCCTGATGGACTAAGAATCTATGAGGCATTCTCAAAGGCGAAAGTCAGAAAAGGGGATCAACTCGTAGGACTGTCTGCTGTTTTTAACCTCAACAGTTTTACGATTAGCGAATATAAATTTCGAAGGTACCCACCCGCAGTGTTAGGAATGACCACAGCTAATAACATTAAGGCAGTTAACAAGTATCTGCAAACCAATACACACCTTAAGAGTATTCTCCCATCTGGTAGTAGATTTTGCTGGGCAAGAACAAAAAACAGACTCCACAAGGACTATTACGATTTGTATCTGGTCGATTTTACTGATGAGAAAGGCGTCCTTAATGAGGAACTCAAGGACGTCAAAGTTATCACTAAAGCTAATCATTTTGGAAGAGTGCGGGATTTGCTTTCTGTTACCTATGCAGCTGAAGGCAAGGAAAAACTAAAAGCAGCAAGTGCTCAAAATGTAGAACGAGAAATGGTTGTCCTCATTGATAATCACGTGATGACTGCTCCTCTCGTCAAGGGACCGATCGAAACTGGTGAATTAGAAATTGAGGGCTCCTTTACTGATAATGAGGCTGCTCTTTACCGTCGCATCATTACGGATCTGAAATTGCCTGTTGAGTTGAGGGCGGAGATTACTATGAGCGAATAAGGCAAGACTTACTAAAAGTCAGTAAAAATTTAAATTGGGGCCACCATCCATTCGTACCTCATTCCTGGCCCCGCTATCCGGCACTCTCTCCGCTGCGCCTACCTTCCTGCGGTCAGCAGGCTGGCTACGTTCAGACAACACCTACTATCGGTTGTCCGGTTCATTAAACCTTACAGATGTTCAATAATACGAAAAGAGTAAAATAGTATTCTATGTTGGGGCCCGCGCCCCGATAACAGCGATATGATGTGTACTAACAGACGTGTGAAGCACGAGTAGCGACGGCTGAGTGAATAACGAAGATTCCATCACGATCTCGATGAAGTTTTAAACGACAGTTTAAAAAGTGATGGAACCGCGACGGCGGAATTAGCGAGATTGCTGAACCGACTGATAGCATGCAGCATACAAGCGAATAGCGGGAAACAGCGCTAAAAATAAACAGATTTTGCCACCCTATAAGTATTCGCATGTGCTTCAACAATCGTAGCAATGCGCTCTGAGTAACCACCGCCCATACTTACAGCCACAGGCAATCCGCGTTGATGACAGGCGTCAAATACTAAGCGATCACGCTCCATACAGCCTTGGACAGTCATGCTGAGTCTACCCAGTTTATCAGAAGCCAGCACATCGACTCCCGACAAATAAAAAACAAGATTCGGGCGGAAGGTATCTAGCAATTCAGGCAAGTGTTTTTCGAGCCTTTTCAAGTAGATGGCGTCTTCTGTTCCATCAGGCATTGAAATATCCAAATCAGAAGTTTCCTTGTGCAGTGGATAGTTGTTGGCGCCATGCATACTAAAAGTGAAGACCCGTGGATCTGATTGAAAGATCTGTGCCGTCCCGTTTCCCTGATGAACATCCAAATCCACAATCATAATGCGCTGAACGATTTTGTGATCTAGCAAATGAGTTGCCGCAATCGCCATGTCATTGAGCAAACAGAAGCCTTCACCACGATCTGTAAAGGCATGATGAGTACCGCCGGCGATGTTAAGAGACACACCATGCTCCAGCGCATATTTGGCGCAGTCTATCGTCCCTTGGGAAATAAACCGTCCCCGTTTTACTAGGTGAGCCGACATCGGAAAACCGATCTTACGAACCGCCTTGGGAGCAATGGTTTGATGCTTGAGACTCTCCCAATATTCAAGCGTATGTGTCTTGAGGATGGTTGCTTCTTCAAGCAGCTCAGGATGGAAGAACTGCGTTTCGGCTATTGTTCCTTCATACACCAATTGCTCTGCCAACAATTCATACTTCAACATAGGGAACCGATGGCCTTCTGGCAAAGCATACTTGTAAATCGGAGAAAAGGCAACTTTAAGCAAAAGTATTTTTTTGTAAAGATAATTCTATTCTGTTTGAATTACTACTCATTTTTTTAATATTTGAGGTATGGATTCAATTAAGAATTGGCTTTCCAAATATTTTAAATTTCTAATATTGGTGGCTTTGATGTACCAACCCTTGTTTGGGCACTTAGATACGCTCTGTATTAGGATTTGGGATGAAGCAAGACCCGCCAATAACGCTTATGAAATGATGTATTCGGGTTGGTCTATTGTAACTACTTTCCTTGGTAAACCTGATCTATATTCGACTAAGCCACCTTTATTTGTTTGGATACAGGTGCTCTCTATAAAATTGTTTGGTTTCAATGAGATTGCCATCCGGCTGCCAACTGCCATAATAGCCTTCTTCACTTGCATATTGATGTTGGTTTTCAGTCAACGGTATTTTAAGAGCACCTGGCTGGGGATTATTGCAGTGATGGTACTTATCACCACAAAAGGCTATATCGGCATCCACGTGGCTCGTACGGGCGATTATGACACATTGCTCACCTTCCTTCTTTTTGGAAGTGCTTTGCTGCTCTTCGGATTAACGCATCATCTCAAACCCAAATGGCTGTATGGGTTGGCGACCTTGCTAATAATGGCCATCTGGACAAAAGGAGTAGCGGGGATGTTGTTTCTTCCTTCATTTTTCCTTTATGTACTTTATAAAAGGCAACTCAAGACCTTCCTGACCAATAAGCATATTTATATCGGTGCTTTACTGGTTATCTTATTTGGCTTAGGCTATTATCCCTTACGGGAATGGTGTTCTCCTGGGTATCTAAACGCTATTTGGGGTAACGAATTGGGTGGTCGTTTTAATTCAGTGATTGAAGGCCATCAACATCCCTTCACTTTTTACTTTAGTCAGTTGTATTATTATCATTTTTCTTACTGGATCCTTGGGTTGCCGATTGCGATCTGTTTTGGATTGTTTTCAACTAACAAACGGTATAAGGAATTTACGATTTATGCGCTGTTTGTAACGATAGGCTACTTTCTGATCATCTCTTCTGCGCAAACGAAGGTGCCTTGGTACAATGCCCCACTGTTTCCTTTTTTCTCATTGGTTATAGCTGTGATGGGGATGACGGTGTTCGATTTTTTAAAGGGATTGAACACAAAACGCTACGTTTCATATAATTTCCTGCCGTACGTATTCCTTGTGTTTTTGTTTTTCAAGCCGTATTCAGATATATTTCAAGCCACTTACATACCTGAAGAACCCTCTTGGAGTAAACCTGGCAAAGAGATCGCCTATTTCCTTCGTGATGGTGCAAAAGGATACAATGATATTGATGGGAATTACCTTTTACATCAATCGTATCCTGCAATGGTCCTCTTTTACGTTCGATATTTAAAGGAAAAAGACATCCAAGTAAAATTTGCAGATCCAAAAATTTTAAAAATTGGAGATACTGCTATTCTTTCCCATAAAAATATTCGACAACAGATTGACTCCCTTTACGAATACGAAGCTATCAAAACGAGAGGAGATGTCCTACAATTTAAAGTATTGGGGAGAAAGGATTAACTTTTCTTTCTTCAAGTATTCTTTAGAAAATAGTGAATTTCTCATCTTAAGTAAAATCGCTTTGGTTTTAGAGTTACACCCTGGCTTCCTCCTGTACTTATTATATCGGATCAGGTCTATGTTGTCCTAGTAAACATTAGTAGTGAAGCATAGCTTTAGCAAAAAGACAAAAACGATTTTATATAATAAAAAAGAGGGCGACCATGTTGCCCTCTTAGAATAAACTCAAATAATTATTTGCAATGTGATTTTATCCAACCAAATTTCTATTGCTAATCCTAGTTAAATAATTAAGGTGTTTATTGCAATTTAAACTTGACAGGAAGGGTGTATTTAAACTTCACTGTTTGACCATCAAGTTTACCAGGAATCCAATCTGGCATTTCATTAACAACACGTAAGGCTTCTTCATCACAGCCACCGCCAATACTCCTGACTACCTTTGGGGAAGAGATTTCGCCTTGTTCATTGAGATAAAACTGAATGATTACCATTCCTTCAATACCAGCGGTCTTTGCAGCTTCAGGATAAGTAATGTTGTTATAAATGTAATTCAACATTAATTTTTTAGAACAAGTTCTTCGTTCCAATGGTGTCATGGAGCCTGATTCACAGCCAGGGTATCGAGGAGACTCGTCTACAAGTCCATAGTATCCATTTTCATCTGGAGCACTTGGCTTTGTAATTAAATTGGCCTCTAATTTTTCTATTTGCTTAGAAATTTTTTCCTTCATTTCAGGAGTCGCTCCTTCTTTTAGCTTTTCTAAATGGTCAAATATTACTCTAGATGACTTATTCTCATTAACTGATCCAGGAAAGGTAGGACCTTTTCTAGCTAACTCTGAAGAAACTTCCTTTACAAAGTTTTTAGCTATTACATCTTCTGAGGATTGTTCTACTACATCCTTTTTACAGGAAAATAGAACAATAGCAAACATGAAAAGGGGAATACAAATTGAGTATTTTAGTAAGTCTGTGCTTTTTGATTTATGTGTTGACATCATTTTAATTCGTTTTTTTAAAAGTGAATAATTAAAATTGTTTGCCAATCGTAAACCTGGAATTGCCTGTTCTAATAATAACCTGCCATATTGTTTTTTACTTGAAAACTCCAATACAGCATTATCAGCCAGGAATTCGTGGTTTTCTTTGATCGACCGTTTGTACAAGAATATTAACGGATGAAACCAAAGGAAAACCGTCATCAACTCCATCAGTAGTACATCTAATGAGTGATGCCCTTTAATGTGTGCCAATTCATGTGTGATGACCTGATGTTGTTCAGTAGTACTCAAGCCACTTTCCTTATTCAAAAACAAGTAATGAAAGAAAGAAAACGGAGCATGAGGTTTTGTCGTTTCTATACGTGTATAATTCGATTTGGGGACTAGTCTACCCTGTCGTATTAGTCTATAAATTTGGAGGAGCCCTTTCAGAAAACTTAGGGCCAACAAGAGAGCAATACTCATATACAAAATGGTAACGATAAGACTCCAATCCCATCCACCAATCACTTCTGATATGGGAGACGGGGTGCTGTTTATCGCATTGGCCGTTATTGTAATTTCATCTAGGAGTATGGTTTTCTGCAATTGCAGGACCAGATCACTTCCTGGCGCTATTTCTAGTAGTGGGATAATGAGACCACCAATAAAAGTACCTATAAGATAAAAGCGATTCAGTCTGAAAAACGTTTCCTTATGTAGAAAGGAGACATAACATCCGTAAAACAGTAACCAGCAAATGGTTACTTCTATCATATAGTTAATCATGGTTTATCCTCCTCTTTTGTATTGTTAATCTCATTGATCAATTCCGCTAAATCTTTCACATCCATTTCTTTTTCCTTAACCAAAAAAGATACTAAATTATTCATACTTCCACTAAAGTAATTTTGCGCTAGTCCTTTAAGGCTCTTTTTTGTGTATGCCTCTTTGGAAATAACTGGAAAATACTCGTAGGTTCTACCATAGGCTTTATGATCTACAAATCCTTTCTTTTCCAAAATCCTAACAACTGAAGAGATTGTACTGTGTGGTGGTCTTGGTTCATCTAACTCGTCGATGATATCTCGAACGATGCACCGTTCTAGGCGCCAAATGACCTGCATGATTTCTTCTTCTACTTTAGTGAGTGATTTCATATCCATTAATATTCTTGTACTACAAGTATACAACGTATTTTTCAGTTATGCAACTTATTATTAAATAATAAAACGATAAAACCCATTTAATACGCAGGAAATCATCATTGAAACACACTAGAAATAAGGTAGAAGCCAAGTTTTTAGATAGAAGTACTGTTTCAAAGTATTGCGCAAGAAGGATTAACCTCTTCTTCATTCAAGTATTCTGTAGAAACTACTGAATTTCTTCAGCTTAAGTCCAATAGCTTCAGTATTAGAGATACATCAATTTAATTTAATAAAATCAATATTCAGTAATGTCACACTCTATGCGTCACACACATAATCATGGTATTTATCTGACTAAGAATACTGCCATTACTTGGTGGCATTGCATCTCTACGTTGGATAGAATCCATTGTTTCACTAACGTGGTACTGTAGAAAACACACCATTGTTTGGCAATAGTTCTAGTTTATCCAATCCATTTACATCACCATCCATATTGAAGTCACCTAAGAGGTAAGTATTAAATGATCCGTTTTCTGTTTGCCACTTGATCAAATCAGCACCATTCAAATCGTAACCGGCTAAGCTGGAGAGATCCCCATCTCCCATGAACATACCATATTCATTGATAGTTGGCAACAAGGTTTGACTGGAGCCTAAGTTATTATTATAACCATAGTTTACCTTGAAGGAATAAGCCGTAGAACCAGAAACCGGAAGTGTGATGGGGGATGCGGTCATTGCCGGTAAGTGATTGCGATGCTTTAAAACGACATAGTAACTACCGCTGACCGTGGACGGAAACATCAATCCACCACCGTCTTCACTAATAATTGAACCATCAGCTAACAGGACGCCACTTCTTGAATAAACCACTGTAGCAGGTGCTGAAGCATCCCGCAATTCAATCGCTATCCAGTCCACCACTGCCTTAGGACCATTGACCGTCAGCAACTCCGGATTTAGAGGACCATTTGCCCCTAAAAGAGGAATCAAGTTCAACTGTCGAAGATCGTCACCCATTAAAGCCGTTGACGCCTCAAAAGCACCTTCTAACCAAGCCTCCAACTCCAAACACCCAACAACAGTTAATGAATGCTGCATGGTAAAGTCATTGGTACAGCCTGAAACGGAGTCTGAAGCAACAATTTGCACAGCAATACTTTGAGTAACAGGAAACTCAAAAACCAGCGTATCAGCATCAAGATAACTGTTAGCGCTAACAGGAACACCGTTTTGGTCTGCCAGAGCGTAATTGATACCTTGTTGGAGTGGTGAAATTTGTAATCTCGCTGTGTCATCCTCACAAAGGGTTGCCGGTGCAGCATTGACTAGAAAAGGGACTTGGACAACATCCAACTGCATTGCCAATTGTTCGATCTCTTCCTCCGTTAAGATACGTCTGTACAACTTTATTTCATCAAGACTTCCTTCAAATTGCTGACTTGATTGGTATCCACCTCCTCCTGGTGTATCCTGATCGTTACCAAAAATCAAAGCGCCAGGAGGGATATCATAAGCACCGGGACGAAAATTGGTTCCACGAGCTGCTACTGTCAAATGAACCCCGTCAATATAAGGATGTACTTGACTTTTAGGACCATCAAAGGTAATTGCTACATGATGCCAGTTGCCGTCATTAATCAGATTAGTGGATTCGAATATACGATAGCCGCCATTACTATAAATCGTACAATCACTGGTAGAGCTAATAAATAACATGATTTGATTGCCTGTTGTTGGTCCGGCAGCACTAAATACACCACAACTGAAATCTGTTGTCTTAATCCAAAAAGAAACGGAAACCTGTTCTGCTTTGTCAAGCATTTCACTTGGGACAGTTAGAATATCTGGATAACTATCAAAACCAACAGCACCGTTAGTCATTCCATCCATTCCGGTTGTTAGAAAGGTGCCTGATCCTGACAACGCACCATAGCTCCCTGTTTCCTCGATTGTATTGCCATTAATCGGATAACTTGCAATCAAGCCTGTTGGTGAAGTTAGCCCCGTATTGTCGGTGTATATCGGTGAACCTACTTCTATGGTTACGGGTATTCGATCTCCTGTCTTCCAGGGTGTATAAGGCGCTACCCATAATCTCGTTGTCTCAAGCAAGGGTAAGGTAACCGTCGAATTTGTGTTGCCAATTGCAGTCGTTGAACGCTGGTCATAATACCAACGATAATTGCCATTTGTTGTGCCTGTAGCGCCAAAGGTGGCGGATACAGGAGGATTACAGAGGACAGGACTGGATATTGCTGTTAGTTTAGGTATTCCCTCATTATACAAGGCTTCAATTTGATAAAGACAAAGGGACTTATTATAAATTCTTAAATCATCTACTTCCCCATAAAACTGTTGATTGGGATCTAAATTACCACCGCCAGCACCATCCTGGTCATTCAAGCAGAGCAAAGAAACGACGGACAAGGGACCGGATGGATGAATCTCTTCTCCCTGAAATATCCCATTCACATAAATCTGCGAAAGCCCTGTGCCGCCGCGACGTGTTGCTACCACATGATGCCATTCATTCAAGTCAAAGGTGTCCTTGGAAGCTAACCCTTCGTTCTTAAACGATATTGAAAAATTCTTAGCGGCGCCATAATAGAGAAGGAGTTCATTCCCAATGGATGCTGAAGCTGCAGAAATCAATCCTGCTCTGGTAATTGTTGGTTTTACCCAAATCGAAACGGTTACATCCATTAAGCTGTTTAATGAAGCATTTGGAAGATCCAACGTTTTAAATTGGCTTCCTCCTATACTTATTTCCGTTGCATCTCCAGTGCTTTGAAAACGATTGGCAGTAGCCGAAAAATTTGTTCCGGTAAACGTTCCATTAAAACCATTTCCACTGATATCAGTTGCTGTATTGTCTAAGGGATAGTGCGCATGCAATGCCGTAGCCGGATCGTCATCAGCAAGTCCGGAGAACGTTAACTCGTTTTCATTAATATTGAAGAACCCAAGCACGGTCCCGTTAACGTCTTTGCTTTCCAGCAATAATGATCGATTGCCTGATGGACCGGATACAGATATCTTTCCATACATCCTGGAGTTATCATCATAGAATGCTCCTGCATATAGAGTCGTCGCAGTACTTTGACCGGAACTTAATGGAGAGCTCATAAACTCATAAAATGGATAGGTGCTATTGCAGTTTGGATTATATTTTACAAAATGAGATCGATGTAAATCTCCGGTAAAAAAGACGACGCCTTCTATGTTGTTTGCATAAATGAAGTCAAACAACTCTTGGCGTTCTCCTGTTTGATACAAATAGGTTTCAGTAGTGCCAGCTACTCTGGTTTCCAGTACTGGTCTGCCTTCTTGTATAAACTTGAAGGTCGCATTTGACTGAAGTAGTTGTTGCTTCAGCCAGTCTAATTGCTCTTTTCCTAGCTTCTTTTCAAAGTTTCTATAATAACGGACATCCGTATTGAAAAATTCAACATCTCTATACTTGTAGGTATGATAAATCCCTCCTGTTCTTCCCGGATATTCGTAATTGGGGCTGGGTAGCCAATGCTTAAATAAATTGGAAACGTAACCCTTATCGGAATAATCAGCAGTTCCATTATCGTAGGAATATTCATGGTCATCCCAGATTCCAAAATGGAAAAAACTTCGATACAATTGATTGCGCTTAGGACTTTGTGTAACATATCGGATATACGTGTCAAAAACAACGAATGTGTCAAGATCGGTACTGGGTAAGTAGATCATATCGCCCATCCAAAGCATAAATTCCGCGTCTTCTGAAGCCATTTGAGGAAAAATATCTTCTTTAGGATTAGTCACTGCGCCCATGCCAGCGCAACTACCGATCAAAAAGTTAAAATCCTGTATCAAATTATTATCAGGAATTTTAAACTCGGTGAGTGTCTGATTATCAATCGTACTGTTTCGATAAATGTAGACCCTCATGTCTGTTTCAAGCGGTAGATTTGCAAAATTTGCGACGTAAGCGCAGGTATCACCACTACAATTTGGTCTATTCTCAAAAGGAAGATGAACGATTCCGGAAACGGATTCTCTAATTCTTACTTGAAATTGAGAAGCATTGTTGCCGTTTTCTACTGCAAAGAATACAGGTGTTTCTGCCGCGGTGATAGCTCCTAGCGTTGGTCCTGCAATTAGCGTTTCGCCTTGTACTTGTGCGGTTGAAGAAATACAAAAACAACATAGGAGAATGCATAGAATGGTAAAGGATAGTAATTTCATGTTTCTAAATTAATGGAAATACAAGTAAAAATAAAGTGTAATCGGAAAAAAATCCTTTTTATGTCAATTCCATCTCGTGTGAATGAATCTCATTTCTAACCATAATGTAAGCCAGGTTTTGTGCGAGAGTATTGGTTCTTCATTATATGTAGTTGTAGAACACCGAAATCACATAGAAGTGATGTCACCCACTACAGTATCCGTCAATGCGGATATGTTCACTTATGACTTTAGAGGAGGAGAGAGGAGGCAAATGCGGGACAAGGAAATAAGAATATCGCACCCTCTGTTTGAGCAATGTTTGCTACAGTTTAGAGTACTGCACAAGAAGGATTAATCCTTTCCTACTATCTGGATTCTTAAGAAACAGTGAGTTTGAATTGCCAGACATCAGTTGAATATCACAGAATTAGTAGCAAGAGAAGGATTATGATTTCAAAATAATCCGTATTTTCCCCAAAATCAACATCGTGAATAGTAATAATACCAACAATCCTTGGACAACGCTTACTACAGCATGTCCTTACAGTAATCCTTGGATAAAATTAGAACATAACACTGTGACTACTCCTGGTGGAACTCCCGGAATCTACGGTGTCGTGCGTTTTCAGAATATTGCAGTGGGAATCCTTCCGCTTGATGAGCATCAGAATACTTGGATTGTAGGGCAGTACCGCTACACCCTCAACCAATACAGTTGGGAGATCCCAGAAGGCGGTTGTCCGATTGGAACCGACCCCTTACAAACTGCAAAGAGAGAACTGAAAGAAGAAACTGGCTTCATAGCGGAACAATGGACAACAGTGTTAGAAGACTTGCAGCTTTCCAATTCTGTAACCGACGAAACAGGCATCAGTTTTGTTGCCAAGGGACTCACACCTGGACTCTCAACACCAGAAGACACCGAACAACTAGAAATCAGAAAACTCCCCTTCTCCCAACTATTGGAAATGGCGATGACGGGACAGATCCAGGATACCTTGTCGTTGTGTACTATTTTTAAGGTAAAGCTGCTAATGGATCAAGGAGTGATTTAATAAAAACGGGCTACACTTTACAGTGTAACCCGTTTCTAATTTCTTATAACACTTATGGTGCTAGTCTATTTACTTATAATCAGTTTTTGCTGTATTGTTCCTTCTTTGGTTTCTAAGCTCAATAGGTACAAACCTGCGTTCAAGTTTTGAACATCAATGGCATAACTGTTTTCAGAAGATCTGATGTCTAACGACTGAGATTTCAGCTGTTTACCGTCTACTGCATAAATGGATACAGTGGCCGGCATATTACTTTTAGAAGCAAGCGTGAGTGTGATCTGGTTGACGCCTTGAGAAGGGTTTGGGAATACTTGAACCTCAGAAACACCTGGAATGTCGTTTACTGCAATCATATTATCTGAAGTGGTGAATTTGCGTGCTACTGAATGCGACGCACAGAAATACCCTTGGTTGATCGGTTTTACTCTCCAGTAATAATCTGTTAACTGATCAAGGCCATCAGTGTTGGTCAGCCAAGGATCAGTCGTTACTACTGATTTGACTAATGAAGCGCCATTGAAGATTTGTGTCCTACTCAATTCAAAAAGATACTTAGTGGCAAGTGGGACAGGAAACCAAGAGAAGAATTGCTCCGAATATCCGACTGTTGTAGAATTTTCAGGTGGTTCTGACTGCTGCACTGCTGCAGTTATTGTATCATTGATCAGTGCTCCGTTTGGTTGAATATCCGAGCGACTGTCATAATCGATATTCATTGAGGTAATTTGTTCTCCACTAAACAAGTTCACACAGCCATCATTTGAATAGGACATTGCGAAACGGCCACTAGGAAAGAACGTATCTCCATTTGCATCGACATGCTGGCAGGTAGACACCCCTTGTGTGGTACAATTCCATCTATCGCTTAGATAATCAGGTCCAGTATCACAAAAACGGTCACCTATTGTAGTACAATTTGAGCCATCTAGTTTTTCATAATTTGCAGGTGCTTGATTTCCGCAGTTATATTGCGGGAAGCCTTCTAGACCGCTGAATGTATGAGGTAGTGTCAACATATGACCTAACTCGTGCATCATAGTGGTGTTATTGATACCATAACAACTTTTCTGGACAACAATAATATCATTTTGTCCTGTATAAAAACCACAGACCACTTTTCCACCTGATAAAGCTGTTCCAGTAATAAAAAGATTTAGGCAATTTGGCTTCTTGTGGAAGGCCAACATGGTCGCTAAACCTGATCCTGCATACCAAGAATCGTTATTGGGATAGTTAATACCATTGTTTCCAGGCTGATCAACCAAGTAAAACTGAATACCTGCTTGATAGAATTGCCTGTTTAATTCACAAAGTCGCTGAATCGCTGCATTTGTAGGATAGGCATCTGATCCATCAGTTCTACCTACCAAATGCAAGGTTATCGGAGCATACTTAATCGTGTTGGACCGTTGGTAGTTTCCTGATCGCATTACTTTCAGATTCCTGTCCAAACGCTGTTCAAATTGAGGTGTCATGCGGAATCCGCAGAGCTCATCAATATCTTCACTTGTAGTAAATTGGGCAAACCCAACTGTGGTTATCAATAAAAGGGTAACAAATGTTGTCGTTATAAATTTCATAATTTCTTGGTTGTATTGTAAATCCTATATTGTATGTAACATAAAGTATTGCATCTTGTTTAGTACTTATTTACTTACTATTAATTTTTCTTGAATGGTTCCTAATTCAGTTTCCAGGCTCAATAAATATAACCCAGCACTTAATCCATTCACATCAATTTGATAATTATTGTTAGCTGATTCGATTTCCATTTCCTGCGATTTCATTAGTTTTCCATCAACCGTATAAATACGAACAGTAGCATTCATGTTCCTTTCTGCATTCAATGCTAGTAAAACCTCACCTTTTCCTTGAGTGGGATTTGGATATAACTTAATCCCAGTAACTCCCTCAATATCATGCACATTAATTGCCTGATCAGTAGTAGTAAACTTGCGACTGGCAGAGAAAGGAGCACAAAAATATCCTTCATTTACTGGTTTCACTCTCCAGTAGTAATCTGTAAACTGATCCAACCCTTCAGTATAAGTTAACCAAGGATTTTCAGTAAGTCCGACATGTACCAGACTACTCTGATTGAAAGCGGCGGTAGTACTTAACTGAAACAAATAACTAGTGCTATATTGTACAGAGAACCATGAAATAAATTGTTCGGTAAATCCAATACTAGTGGCATTGTCAGCTGGTTCAGACAATTGAATGGATGCTGTTATAGTATCATTAATTAAAGTTGTTGTTGAATGCAAATCAGTTCTATTGTCGTAGTCTATGTGAAATGCGCTGGCTTGTTCATTACTAAATAATTCACCGCATCTTGAATATGACATTGCAAATTCCCCATTCGGAAAAAAGGAATCACTGTTAGCATCAATATGCTCACAAGATGATTGGCTCTGACCATTGCAGTTCCATTGCTCATTTTGATAATCCGGTCCTGTATCACAAAATCTATCTCCTACAGTAGTACAGTTAGAGCCATCATTCATTTCGTATGTGGCAGGTGCCATATTCCCACACTGATAGTTTGGGAAACTTTCCAATCCGCTAAAGGTGTGCGGTAAGGTAAAAAAGTGTCCTATTTCATGCATCATAAGGCTTTGAAACGAACCTAAACAGTTTGAACCCAGCACTACAATATCTAAGTTAGGGGAATAATAACCGCAAAGACCTGCCACCGTACCGAGAACATAAATGTTAACGGCATTCGATTTTCTTGTAAGGGCAGCCATTGTAGCGGCACTATTTCCGGCATACCAAGTATCCTTATCATGATATTGAAAATTATCCTTTGAAAGATATACTTGAATATCAAATGGTTCAAATTGAGCATTCAATTTGCATAATTCCACTAAAAACTCTGCTTCTGGGAATCTTCCAGTTCCATCATCTTTAGCCATCAGATGGACGACTATCGGTACTTGCTTCAACGTATTAGATCTTGAATAGTTGCCTGAACGCATCACCTTTAGGTTTCTGTCAAGGCGCGCCTCAAATTGAGGTGTCATCTGAAATCCGCAATAATCAACCGTTGGCACTGTCCCTCCAGATTGACCTAAAGAAAGGATTGCAATCGAAAGAAAAGAGATCAATAAACCAATAATTTTCATACCTAATTCAATTTACTTCCTTAAAATTAATAAATTCTTAGCATTCATTCATAGATGATTTAAAAATTAGCGGATTCCCGACATAATTATACACTATTGACAACCAATTTTTGCCTCAAAGTTGGAATTGGGCAATGCCTCAAAACCTGTACTTAACTCTACAACACCACTCTCAAAAATAGTTCCGTTTCCTGCTGGTATTGTTCCATTAGAAGAAATATTGACCTTTGTTTGAAAATGCCCTTCTGGCACTACCCCAGGAAAACTTCTTGTAGCAGAAGTTGTAATACAGTTGTCTTGACCATCTGGAATGCCATCATCATCTAAGTCACCATCCGAACCAACGATCCAGTCGATATGAAAATCAACACCAACTAGATTAGTAGGATCCAAACGTAACTTAGTGATATTGTTTTTCCATTCTGGATCACCACTAAAATCAAATATTAGGGTGCGGTATTCCCCATTGCCGAGATAAGGAGTTGTACCTACCCTTCCAGCTATAAAGTTAGGGGCATCATTCCTAGCATAATAGAGTTGTACATTTCGGTTAGTAGGCATTTTCATTCTGACAATAATACTAGTTACTTGATTTGCAGAAAAATTAAAATCATTTTTGATAACCATTGGATCGATTGAGGTGGAGGTTCCTTCAAAGATCCCGTTTGTAATAGAATGGTTATTTACATTATTGAATGTATTCCAGCGCTTATGTTCATCATAATCAAACAAGAACGCCATATCCTTGGGATCGTTGGGATTCCTACTATGTGCAATTTCATAAATATCTCCTGTTCCATCTCCATCAGTATCATCAAGAGGGAGTTCTATCTCGGTTGTCCAGCGAATATCTAATCTTTGATTTTTTGCTGTTGCTACTGGTCTAAAAAATACATCTCCATTATTATGGATATAGTAGCCAGAAGAGTTTGAAGCGTATAAACTAGCGTGTGAATTATGCTGAGTTAATGCCCCTTGGTTAGAAGCTAGTTGTAAACCAGGTAATAAACCCAATTTTTCTAACCTAAATCGCGTATGGTCTCCGTTATTCATACAATCATCATAAAAAAAAGAGATTAGTTTAGTATCAGGCAATTCATAAAATGAATACGTATACAGATAAGTGTCATTACCTATGACGGGCATTAGATGCTTTGCTAGTATACCTGTAGTATGATGAAAGCCAGCAGAGGGTTTTCCTGCTCTAGTTCTGCCCACAGTTACATGAGGAAAGTCTGCATAATCTGATACTCCAGGATACAAGAGATACACTAGGGGGAAGTAGTTCATTGTTCCATGAGCATAAGTCCAATTAGGATGCTGAAATTCTCCACCAGTTATCATCATTGGGTGGTTACTCACAACTGTAGCACCAGTCGTTCCAGTCAATGATCCATCTACATCATACAAGGATTCTGTCCAAATATTCGGATTATTAGATAGGACATTCTTATAGTCTTGTAATATAATACTCATATAACCAGTGTGATCTGTTGTAATATTCTCCCAAGTATGATTGGTATGTTTAATAGACGCTCCCCCAGGTTGTATTAAAGAAGCTTCCGTGGTATTGAACCCGATGAAATGACATTGCTTCATTCTTGCAGCACCATCATAGGTATGAAAGGCAAAACGCTTACCTGAAAACATGTTTTCCCCAGAATAGGCCGCGAATACAGTGTTTTCGACATGATTATAAGCGGCTAAGAACAATGCACATTTATTCTCAACAAAGACATTATTTCTAAAAATGACGTTTTCTACTGGACCTCCAACACCTAAACCAGTGTAAATACCATTGGTACAACCATAAATCAAGGTATTTTCAAAGAGATGAGTCGTTGCATTATTCCACCCCCAATTCGCTTGAATAGAGTGATCTGTATTTAATCTGTCGAAGAGGTCCATTCCGTTACCCGTGCTGTGTACCGTGTTATTTGCAAAACTACCCAACGGCTCTTTCCAAGGTTCTTGAGTGCTGTAGTATGGATCTGATTTGGAATCTCCTATAGGATTTACTGGAAAAATAAACCAGTAGCCTGTTCCAGGAGAACCTGCCGCTATATTGTTCTCAAACGTATTATTCGGATTGGTTATCCAATATGATGAGGGGCTTCTGTTTTGATTTTGACTGAATTGATTGTCGGAAGGGATGACTTCATCACCTTTGAGCGGTTTTTTTGTACTCAAGACTAAATTATTGGTAATTACATTAAAGCGTTCTCCTCCGTCTTCTAGGAAAACACCATGACCAACATGATCATAGCAAACGTTGTTGTCAACCGTTGCATAGTCTGTTCCATGTATTGTGATTGCTCTATTGTAAGAACGATGGACGCTACTATTCCTGAAGTATTGTCCTGTTCCCCCATTCTTGACCATATGCCAATGAAAGGGATATCGACCAAGCTCACTTTTCTGTCCCATTCTAAACAATTCCACATTGTCTAAATAGGCTTTACTGTTATAGTGAACCATGATGTGTCCTCCAAACCCTGTACTGTTGGAGGCTGCATCTCCTTGAATTGTGATGTTTCGGCTCAACAGTCCAACTTCTGCACGAATGTCTGCCGTCCAGGTTTTATTATCTACTGAACGCGTATAGGTTTTGGAAACTCCAATGTGCTTATGTTCTAATACGGCAGCGAGCGTTATATTTCTGCCGTTATTGCTTACATTGGTAATGACATGTTCTTCTGCCTCTGCCCAATTTCTCGAAGAGGAAGTAATCACTATTTTGGATCCTACTGGCCAGTCTATCGGCTCCTTAACGTTTATAGTAGTAGCTCCTTTAGCAGCATTAGCGTTCAAGCTGGTCCAACTGACTCTGTCAATGCCATGCATATCTATTCTTCCGCCTCCTATGGCACTGATAAACTTATCGCCTGAGCCGTAATTAGAATCATTGTCCTTAGTTCCTTGAAGTGTGATGAGTGCATCCCCTGTGTACGGTACAGCTGGTGTTCCTATTTTTAGACGTCCAGTACTCAGTACAACGATCCATTCTGCCATCAGGTGAAAGTTTTGCATTGCCCCCATATTGGTAAGGACGCCTTGAACTGTAACGCTTTTTGCGCTACAAGCACCAACAAGTCTCACAGTAATCCCATTAGGAATAATTACAACATCATTTGCTCCAGGCACACTACCTTGATTCCATGTAGCTCCAGCATCCCACCGACCGTTGTTTGTTATCGCTGTAAACGTAGCTTTATTATATTTTACCTCATTAAACTCTTGACAAACGGTTACCGAAGGCGGGGCAATGAACTCATAAGATTTAAACTCAGTGTTTTCAGTCCCCCACCAGCTTCCAATGGAGGATAAAAAACCTAAAAACAAGACCGTTCCGAAAGAATAATTCATAGCGTTTTTTGTGTTCAATTTATTGACACCCTATTTTCGCTTCAAAATTTGAATTTAGTTGGGCATCAAATCCTAATGTCATTTCTACCACACCGCTTTCAAAAGTGGTTCCGGTGCCTGCAGGCACTGTACCATTAGAAGTAATATTTACATTGGCCTGATGTAATCCCGTCGGTACTACACCTGGAAAGTTCAGTGTTGGACTAAAGGTGATGCAGTCGTCAGTACCATCAGGAATGCCATCATCATCAATATCACCGTCTGATCCTACAATCCAATCGATCTCGAAGTTTGCTGCGGGGCTACTGGTTGGGTCAAGTCGGATATCTCTAATTGTATTGATCCATTCAGCATGAGTGCCTACTTCAAAGACAAGCACTTGCCAATCCCCATTAGCATTGTAGGTATCAGTTCTGACTCTAGTCCCAGCATAACCAGGAGCACCTACCCGTCCCCAAAACAACTGAGCATTTCTGTTTAATGTAGACTTCATTCGTACGAGAATGTTTTGGAATTCGGAAGCCTGAAAGTTAAACCCATTGGTTTTTATCACTTTAGGATCGTTTGTACTTGCTGTGCCTTTGAGTGTGCCACCGTTCACTGCTCCAGCGGAAATACTGTTAAGTGTCCAGCCTTCAAAATCACCATTATCATTGTACTGAAAACCGAAATCTTTAACGTCTATAGGGTTTCGGTAGTGCTTGGCTTCAAAACTATCAGTAGAACCGTCTCCATCAGTATCTAGAACGGGTACTGCAAAGTTTGTACTCCAGGACATCGTCCAGGATTGTTTTTTAATTATTGCTTTAGGTCTAAAATATAGATCACCGTTGGTTTGTCGATAATACCCAGTAGTATTAGAAGCCAATAAGTTAGCTAAAGAACCATGTACAGTTACACCAGGAAAAGCGAAGCCTCCTAACTTACCAAAGTCTTTGAATACTAACAGAACTTCATCTCCAACATCTACGTCCTCAAAATAGACCTGAACCCGTTTCGATGTAGGCAGTGCTTCATACTGATAAGTATGGGTAAACCCTTCATTGACAATCAATGGTAGCTGGTGTTTTTCTTTATAACCATCTGTATAATAGACTCCAGCTTCAGGAGTACTGCCTTTCGTCCGTTTCATAGTAACATTCGGAAAATTGGGCATTGCAACACCAGGATACCAAAGCCAGACTAAACCAAATTTATGAGTACTACGATAAATGTTACTCCAGTTTGGAGCTTGATACTCCCCACCAGTCAACATCAGCGGGTGGTTTGACACAATAGTTGTATTTGCGGCACCTCCAAAACTTCCATCTAAATCTCTAATAGCTACGTTCCAAACTCTAGGATGGAGTGGACTATTAAACGCGACATTGGGTGGTGGATTAATAGAACAATCTGGATAATCAATAATAAAAGAAGCAGAGGGATTGTCCCTTGTAATGCCTGAAAATTTATGATTGACATGCTTAGTGGCAGCCCCTTGTCTTCTTAACAAATTAACTCCGGTTCCTGATGTCCAGCCAATCACATGACTGTTTCTAACGGTTCCTGCGCCATCATACATCTCATACATATGTTTGACACCTGTGGCCAAATTTTCCCCTGAGTTGGCGACAAAAACACTTTGTTCAACAATATTGTAGGTAGCAAAGAATAAAGCTGTTTGATTTTCAACAAAAATATTATTTCGATAAATAACATTATCCTGTGGACCACCAGCACCTATACCTGCATATACCCCAAGTTGATTGGCATACCAAGTACAGTTTTCCATTACGTGAAGTCCGCTATTGTCCCATCCCCAATTGGTACGAATTGAATGATCTGAGAATAGTTGGTCAAAAATATCAAAACCATTCATACAACTATGTGCTTTATTTCCTTTAAAGGATCCAAGCGGTTGTTTATGAGGCTGTTGCCCACTAAAGTAAGGATCATTACTTGAATCTCCCATCGGAGATTGTGGAAAAATAAACCAGTAGCCAGTGCCATGCGTACCTGCTGCGACATTGTCTTCAAAAATATTATTCGGATTGGTAATCCAGAAAGATGAAGGTGTTCTATTTTGAACTTGATTCAATTCATTGTCAGAAGGTGTTAGTTCCTCACCTGCAGCGGGACGTTTTGTAAGCAATACCACATTCTTTCGAATAACATTGAATCGCTCTCCCCCATCTTCGAGGAAAATTCCATGTCCTAGATGATCATAGCAAAAGTTGCCTTCTACAAGTGCTGATTCTGTGCCGTGAATGGTCACTGCTCTATTGTAAGAAGTATGTATACTTGTGTTTTTCAGATATTGACCAACCCCTCCATTCTTGACCAGATGCCAATGAAAAGGATATCGACCTAATTCTGCCTTTTGCCCCATTCTGAATAGCTCTACACCGTCGATGTAAGCCTTACAACCATAATGCACCATGATATGCCCTCCAAATCCAGTAGCTGCAGCTCCTGCGTCTCCTTTAATGGTTAAATTCTTCGATAACAGTCCTACTTCAGCTCTCAAGTCGGCTGTCCAGGTTTTAGCAGGACTAGGCCTTGTATAGGTTTTCTGAATACCAGTGTGTGGATATGTCAATGCGCTATTTAAGGTAAGTGTTCTATTATTTGCACTTTTAGCAGTAATAGTTCTCTTTTCTGCTTCATTCCAATTCGTTCTAGAAGATACTACCAATATCTCCGCTCCAATAGGCCAAGTTACAGCTTCCTTTAGCGTAATTGAATTCGCCCCAGCAGGAGCATTAGCTCCTAACTGGGTCCAACTTATGGTATTGACGCCATGCATACGAATCGTTCCTCCTCCTAATGCACAAATAAACTTATCCCCACAACTCGCAATGTTTTGGTTGTCTTTAGTACCTATTAAAGTGATAATTCCCCTACCCAAATAACGATTGGTAGCAGTTCCTAGTTCTAGTTTGGCTGATGTGCCTTGTACTAGCATCCATTCTGTCAGCAGATTGAAGTTTTGTGTTGTCGCATTATAAGTCAATGTTCCGTTTACTGTAGTATTTTTGGCGCTACAAGTTCCAAACAATCTAACCGTCCTTCCTGCAGGGATGATCACTGCATCGTTAAGTCCAGGCACGGTTCCTTGGTTCCAAGTAGTCCCTACATCCCAACGGCCATTTGTTATCGCTGTAAATGTCGCATTGGTGTTTTCCTCTCTGTATTTATCCAAGTCAAATTCAGATGCGCAAACCGCAACTTCAGGTGGGGCAATATATTCACTCAGTTTATAATCTGAAGCATTCTCTTTTAAACCGAAAAAAGAAGTGAGAAAACTGATAAAAAGAATTGTATAGGTTGAAGGCATAGCGATTAGTTATACTCTAAATATAAGGGAATTCATCTTAAAATACTAATAGTGTATTCGATTAGAATCGGAGTATAGCAAGAGTCATTTTGTTAGGACCTCGTTTTTTGATGAATACATTTAAGTTCAAACCACAGATGTATTAAATCAATTAGGAAATTTAGTAACTGTAGGACAAGGAATTAGAATTCCAATTGATATGGTAAGGTTTTATGTATTATGCAAAGTAAATCATTACGCTACAATCTCAGGTTAGTCTAGCCTTTACTGGCAACCAATTCTAGCTTCAAAGTTAGATCCAGGTTGTGCTTCAAAACCTACTTCCATTTCAACTATACCACTTTCAAAAGTAGTTCCGCCTCCAGCAAGAACAGTTCCAGTAGAGGTAATTTTAGTATTTGCTTGATGCAGACCAGCGGGTACTACTCCAGGAAAATTAAGGGTTGCAGTAGTAAAACAAGGATCTGCAGGTGACGCTATAATCCAATCAATTTCGAAGAAAACCCCTGGGCTGTTTACTGGATCTAATCGAAGGTTGATTATATTATTGATCCATTCCGGGCTACTGCCAACATCGAATTCCAAATTCTGCCAAGCACCACCACCACTGTACACTTTAGTAGCGACTCTCGTTCCCGCAAAACCTGGTGCGTCATTTCTTCCCCAGAAAATCTGAGCAGGAATATTATTCGTACTAGAACGCATCCTTACTGTAATAGTTTGGATATCAGCAGCCTCGAAATTAAAATCGTTGTTGAATACCATGGGATCATTAGAACTAGAAGTACCTGATAAGATATTGTTAGCAACAGTACCACCTGAGACATTATTCATGTTGCCCCATCCTTCAAAATTACCATTATACTTAAACTGGAATCCAAAATCGAAGACATTAAACGGATTTCGGTATTCGGCCATCTCAAAAACATCAGAAGAACCGTCACCATCACTATCAACCACTGGTACTGAGAAATTAGTTAACCAGCCCATTGTCCAAACTTGAGTTAATCCAGTAGCAAAAGGCTTAAAGTAAACATCTCCATTCGGTTCCCGATAATATCCCAAGGCATTTGTATTTGTTAAATTCGCTAAGGAACTTCTGGAAGGAACACCGCTAAAGAAAAAGCCTCCTAGTTTTCCGAAGTCTTTAAATCTTAAAATGGTGTGGTCTCCAGCATCAGTATCATCAAAATAAACTTGAATCCGTTTTCCAGAAGGCAGTGCCTGATAGCGATAGGTATTGATAAACCCATCATTTACAATCACAGGTAACTGATGTTTCTCTGTATATCCATTAATATAATAACATCCTGCGTCAGGGGTTCCAGGTTTGGTACGCATCATGCTCACATCCGGGAAACTTGACATCGCTACACCAGGATACCATAGCCAAACTAAACCAAATTTATGTGGACTTCGATAAGCGTTGGTCCAGTTAGGAGCCTGAAACTCACCACCAGTTAAATGAAGCGGATGGTTGGTAACAATAGAAGTATTTGCCGTGCCCCCAAAGCTCCCGTCCACATCACGCAAGACCATATTCCAGACTCTTGGATGTAGGATATCATTGGCCCCCAAATTAGGAGGCGGAGGAGCAGAATGATCCGGATAATTAATGATTAATGAAGCATTTACATCTTTAGTTATACCATAAAACTTATGGTTCATATGCTTAGTTGCTGCGCCAACTCTTCTGATTAGATTGACCCCAGTGCCACTACTCCAACCTACAATATGACTATTCCTTACAGTACCAGCACCATCATAAGTGGCATACATTACTTTTTGACCATTGTAGAGGTTTTCACCTGATTTGGCAACAAAAACACATTGTTCGGCTATGTTATAGGTAGCAAGGAATAAGGCTTCTTTATTCTCTACAAAAATATTGTTTCTGTAAATGACATTATCCTGTCTACCACCAACGCCAATTCCAGCATAAACTGCTACATCATTCGCATACCAAGTGCATTGATCCATGTAATGAAGCGTGTTGTTGTCCCATCCCCAATTAGCTTTAATCGAGTGATTTGGATTTAGGCGGTCAAAAATGTCGAACCCACTCATGCAACTATGTGCTTTGTTTCTAAGAAATTTTCCGAGTGGCTCCTTATGCGGCTGAATACCATTAAAGTAAGGGTCACTTCCAGAATCGCCCATCGGAGCCTCAGGAAAGGCAAACCAATAGCCAGTTCCATGTGTACCAGCGGCCACATTATCTTCAAATATATTATTCGGATTAGTAATCCAGAAGGAGGATGGTGTTCTATTTTGTACTTGGTTCAATTCATTGTCAGATGGTGTCAATTCTTGTCCTGCGGCGGGTCTTGTACTCAATAGTACTACATTTCTTTTGATCGTATTGTACCGTTCCCCCCCATCTTCAAGGAAAATACCGTGTCCGAGATGGTCGTAACAAAAATTGCCTTCTACAAGCGTAGACTCTGTACCATGAATAGTGATTGCTCTATTGTAGGAAGTGTGAATACTACTATTTTTGAAATATTGTCCTGCCCCTCCATTTTTGACAAGGTGCCAGTGAAAAGGATATCTTCCCAGCTCTGCCTTTTGCCCCATTCTGAATAGTTCTACACCATCAATAAAAGCCTTACACCCAAAGTGGATCATCATATGCCCACCAAATCCGTTTGTTACAGAGCCACCACCTCCTTGGACGGTGATGTTCTTAGAAAGCAAACCGACTTCAGCACGTAGATCTGCGGTCCAAGTCTTAGCAGGAGATGTTCGCGTATAGGTTTTTTGTACTCCCACATGCGGATAGGTTAACGGTGTATTTAGGGTAAGCGTCATACCATTAGCACTGACTGCTGTAATCGTTCTTTTTTCTGCTTCATTCCAGCTCTTCCGTGAAGAAACGACAACAATTTGGGCTCCTACAGGCCAAGTCACTGCTTCTTTAAGTGTTATCGTGTTACTCCCTGCAGTGGCATTTGCACCAAGTTGTGACCAACTGATCGTGTTTTTACCATGCATGTAGATTTTCCCACCACTTGCCGCTCCAACAAACTTATCACCTAATCCAGCAATATTTTGGTTGTCTTTGGTACCTAGTAGTGTAATCGTTCCCTGCCCCGTATATCTGTTAGTGGCGGTACCTATATTTAGTATTGCAGAGGCGCCACTGATAAGCAGCCATTCTGTCTGCAGATGAAAGTTTTGAGTGAGGGTTCGGTATCGCAATACGCCATTAACAGTAATGTTTTTTGCGTTGTTGTTGTTGTTTAAAAAAACAGTTCTTCCTGCTGGAATTATTACAGCATCATTGAGACCAGGTACTGCTCCACCTTGATTCCAAGTAGCTCCAGCATCCCAATTTCCATTAGAAACAGCAGTAAATACGGCATTTGTGTTTTCTTCTCTGTACTTTTTAAGATCATAAATATTGTAACACATTGCTACATTAGGAGGTGCAATGTACTCAGAACTTACGGAAGGTATCTTTTCTTCAAATACAGCAGTAAAAAAAGACAGGAATCCAATAAAAAGAAATGATTGAAAGGAATTAACCGACATGTGCTATGATTTACAAAAAAATAATACCGAATACTACCTGATTATATCCAATTAAAAGTAATCAAAATATGTTATTATTCCTAGTAAATACGGATTATATTAAAGCCTACAATTAGCTATATGGCAATGATAGCTAGTTGTAGGCTGTTTTTCAAGTTACCGCATTTTTTTACTTCAAATTTCTTTCTATTTTGGTAAGGCGTTAAAAATCCCATTGTTACTATTCCAAATTGCTCTGTCTGCTCCAGTAATATCTCCAGAAAAGTTCAAGTCATTTGGACTGTAAAGATCAAACAAACCATTATTGTTGACGATTTGTGCATTGTCATTTCCATTAATATCTTGACCACCTTGTGCGTCTACAGCTTGATTAGCATCTCCAGAATACATAACATAAGTGCCATTACCGAGCAGTTTTTGTGCAGAACCAAGAACTCTGGATTGATTAGTTGTAAAGTCAAATCGAATAGGTCCTCCACTAGAAATGTCTAATTTTGCTGGCGTACAAATACCGAAGTGATTTCTATGTTGAATGACGACATTAATCTCATTTTCATTTAATGCTGCAGGATCTGGAAGCGACAATAGTGTAATATAGCCATCTTCATTGATCCAACCTGCAGATTGCCACAATGGTATTGAAAGATCATCATTTCTAACTGAGATCAAAACCCAATCTACCACAGACTCTGGGTAGCTTGTTACACCGTTTCCTTCAGTCCCAGCATAATTCCAAGGAGCAATATCATAAGGCTGTCCCATTGGGGTTGGAGTCACATTACCATTTAAGGGTGTTAGACCAGGTAACAGACCACGGTGTGCAAGTGAACCGTCTCTTAGATTCAAGAAAGCGTCCATTGTATTAGTGGCAGGATCGTAGGGACCTTCAAGTAAAGCCTTCAGTGAAATATTGAATAGAGAAGAACAAGTAATTATAGTTTCGTAAAAGTTGACACCATCGTTTTCGACGTGATAGACAGTTGTTTCAAACAATCCTATATCACTTTTTAAAGCAATCTGAGCATCTTCTACGGTGCTTCCAGTAAATCCAGTAAGTTTGAATCTTCCTAACCGATGATCAGACATAGAACCATCAATTATTGCAACTGCTAAATCGAATGATGCCTGATTCCCTGGAGAAGTCCCATAAACGTTGATGATCAATTCATCCATTATGAAATCTGTAGAGGTATTTTGATTATAAATAGATTGCATTAAAGGGATGTTATTTCCGCTCTGATCTGTTGGCTTAAAGGTACAAAACCCAGGTTCTACTGTAAACGTTGGATTAGAGAACAACTGAGTATTGTAGTTAATTAAGAAATCACTATTCCCAAGATTTAGGACAGAATTGTCAGTAGTATTAATAAAAAGGTCAAAATAAACATCTGTTCCAACCTGATTTAGATTTTCAATCCTATAGGAAGTACAAATTTGGGCATTAAGGCTGGTAAACCAAAATAAAATAGTGACCAACAAGGTGAAGGCATATTTCATAATCAAGTTAGTTAGTTATTGTGAGTGAGTTTAATAATTTCAATTCCAAAAATACTAGTATTTTGTATTACAATGCTTTCGAAACTTGGAAAACTTCAAAATTGAGCACTTCCTTTCATTTTTTACTAAGATCTTATGACAGAATGTATTATCTGCATTAGAACAGGTCCAGCAAAAAAGTAAGGAGAAGCACTGTTTTTATTGGCATTTCAAATTAAAATGAAAATTCAATACAGTATTTGGGTATAGGTTGAGTACTAATTTAAACAAATTCTTTAATAGAAACAAACTGAAAAACTAAGGATTTGTTTTTTATTTTTTCAAATTTATTTTTGGAATGCTCTGGAAATGAGTTCTTTTTGTTCCTCATCATGTCGCTTTTTAAATCCAGTTGCTGTTGAAGCACTTGATTTTCTTGCAATAAGTTGCATGGTATTTCTCCTATATCTTGCAAGGATATATTGCCAAGCCCCCATATTTGACGGCTCTTCTTGCACCCAAAATGCTTCAGCATTTTCATATTTTTTTATTAATGCATTGATTTTGGTTTCAGGAAGTGGATACAATTGCTCCAAACGAACGATGGCGACATCTTTGCGTTTCAGTCTATTCCGCTCATTTAAAAGTTGATAATAAATTTTTCCTGTGCAACAAAGTACTCTTGTAATTTTCTTTACATCTGCTTTTTTGTTGCTCACTGCTGCATCATCCAATACTTCCTCAAACTTACCAGATGTGATTTCACTGATGTCTGATACACATTCTGGATGCCTCAATAAAGACTTAGGAGACATTACTATCAATGGTTTACGGAATTCCCGTTCCAATTGTCGACGTAACGCGTGGAAGAAGTTAGCAGGAGTCGTGATATTAACCACCGACATATTTTCTTCAGCACAGAGCTGCAAAAAGCGTTCGAATCGAGCACTGGAATGCTCTGGTCCTTGTCCGGCATAGCCATGAGGAAGTAGCATCACGAGGCCACTTGTCCAATTCCACTTGCTTTCAGAAGCACTGATAAACTGATCAACTACGACCTGTGCTCCGTTATAGAAATCACCGAATTGAGCTTCCCAGATGACCAGTGTATGTGGTGAGGCAAGCGAATATCCAAACTCAAACCCTAGTACGCCGAATTCCGACAATAAGGAGTTAAAAATTCTGAATTGCCCTTGCTTATCTTCGATCGAATTGAGTCTGTTGTATTCCTCATTGGTTTCTACATCCGTCAATACAGCATGTCGGTGAGAGAAGGTACCCCGTTTTACGTCTTGTCCACTCATTCTGACATCCTTACCTTCTAGAAGAATAGAGCCATAGGCTATTAGTTCAGCTAAGCCCCAATCTAAAAGATTCTTATCCAGGAGTTTCTTTTTTCCTTTTAAGATTCTATTGATTTTACTAAGTGCTTCGAAGTCTTTAGGGATAGTCATCAGATGCTTGATGATCTTATCCACTTGTTTCTTTGAAACTCCTGTCGGCGGAGATACTTCAAAATCTTCAGGGGTTGTGAATGGTTTTAATTTAAGCCATTCCAACTCTGGTTCTTGGAGTTTGTAAGGGATTGGTTTTTGCTTCACATCATCCAACCGTTCTTGCAAGAAGTCCCAGAACTCCTTATCCATTTTCTCTGCTAATTTAGCGTCTACATCCCCTCTATTTACTAGAAGTTTCGTATAGATATCTCTAGGGTTTGGATGCTTGGATATCGCCTTATACATCGCCGGTTGGGTGAATTTAGGATCATCACCTTCATTATGTCCATGTCTTCGGTAACAAACCATATCGATATATACATCAGAGTTAAACTTCTGACGATATTTAGTGGCTAACTCTACAGCAAAAACTACTGCTTCCGGATCATCTCCATTGACATGAAACACTGGAGCCTGAACTAGAGCCGCGACACTAGTACAGTAGGTTGCAGAACGTGCATCGTCGAAATCAGTAGTAAAACCAATTTGATTGTTAATCACAAAGTGAATCGTGCCTCCCGTGTAATAGCCATCTAGCTTACTCATCTGAGCCACTTCATATACAACGCCTTGCCCAGCAATAGCTGCATCTCCATGAATTAGAATTGGAAGGATTTTATCATAATCACTTTCATAAAGTATATCCGCTTTTGCTCTTGCGAAACCTTCTACCACTGGATTAACAGCCTCTAAATGAGAAGGATTGGGCGTCAATTTGAGCGTGATTTTGTTTTTATCTGGTGTTTCGGTTAGTGCGGAGAAGCCCAAATGGTATTTAACATCGCCATCACCAAAACTGTGGTCTGGTAAAACAAAACCTTCAAATTCGTTGAAAATTTCCTTGTAGGTCTTGCCCATTACATTGACCAGAACATTAAGCCTTCCACGGTGAGCCATTCCAAGTAGAACTTCCTGTACACCACCTCTTGCGGCTTCACTAATGATCGCATCAAGTGCTGCGATGGTGGTTTCTCCTCCTTCTAGTGAAAACCGTTTTTGTCCAACATATTTGGTATGTAGAAATTTCTCAAAAACGACAGCCCCGTTGAGTTTTTCAAGGATGCGTTGTTTCTTTTTAGCGTCAAACTGAATGCCTTTTGCCAGGTTATTTTCAATTTGTTCTCGAAGCCAAATACGCTTTTCTCTATCTTCAATGTAAGCATACTCAAACCCCATATTCCCACAATATATTCTTTTCAGATGATCGATGATCTCTTGTAGTGTGGCATTCTTCAACCCGACTTTCTCACCCACTTGAAACACTTGATTGAGGTCTAACTCAGAAAGTTGATATTCCTCAAGATCCAATCCAGGTCCTCTGTCCAATCGTTTTCGGATTGGATTGGTGGTTGATAACAAGTGTCCACGATGTCTGAATGCGAAAATGATAGCTAGGACGTTGAGTTCCTTATCAGACATATCTCCAGAAGCGGCTTTTGCATGCCCATTTCCGTTTTTCGCCGAAGCAGCGAATTCAAATCCTTGGAAAAAAGCTCTCCATCCATCGTCGAGTGCTTCAGGGTTTTCTGTATACGTTTTATACATCTTGTCGATGTATGTTGGATGTGCGTTATAGATGTAAGAATAGTCGCTCATAATTTGCCTTACTAATAAATTTACTTTAATCTTTGATTCGGACTCAATAGACGTTCAAAAGTCACGGTTATTCGGCAATAATACAAGATAATGGACATTTTTTTTTAGACAACATGTTGGTTAATACCCATTTCATTATTATTTGTTATTTGTTAGTGGTTGATTAAATTGTATTTGGGGGCTCCCTTCCATCCGTAAAAAAGATTACCAACGGTTCCCTTATGGCTCTCTTTTTTTACGAATGGCAGGTCGGTTGTTCCAGCACTCTCCCCGCTCCTACCCACTCTTCCATGCGCAGCGGGGTTCAAACAACACTTCCACCACCTAGCCCGCATCTATTTTTTTTGGTGGGGAAATGCGATGTTGGTGATTTGTTTTAGTAGTAGAGACGCGATTCATCGCGTCTCTACAGCAAAGGGGCGGCTTAGGGAATGAAGGTGTTGTTTGAACACAGAAGTAAGGATTGTAGGAGGTTTTGCCTCCTACAATCCTTTCTTCTGTGAGAGTGCCGAGAATGCCCGGCCGAAGGCAAGCCCCAAAAATACCACATCAGAAATCTGTAATTCATCTGTTCCTCAAGCAAAAAAGTGCCTTGGTTACTCGATTTAGGTAATTGTTTATATATTAGCGACATGGAATTAAAAGGCGCACAACTTGTATTCAATGATAAGACTATCGATATGGTGCCTGGGAAAAGTGCGTTTGCGGATGAGCTGTTTGTTGAGTTTAAAACTGAACAACTATCTCCCGGCACACGCATTCTGCTTACCGTTCACCCTAAACAGAAGATTACCATCAAATCGTTGAAACTGACGTTTTCGCATGCATATCAATCTTCTGATCGGGTATTTTGTAATGGTTATCAGTCTTGGACGGAATCAAGAGAATATCAGACGACTGAAACCATGCACCCTGTTAAGGGGTTTGCAGCCAAATATCTCAAACATTGGGGAGATTATGCCTTTGTAGACTATCCGCAACAGCCGGGGAAACTGCATTCTTGGACGTACTCTTATGTACGATCTGGTAGGGAATTGTCATTTATTGGGTCGCTCAATGAGTTTACTGGCTTTGCTGTGGTCAAACACAGTACTTCTACCAATGAAATCACTGTTGAAAAAGATTGCAGTAATCTCGAATTAGACCACAGTTACCCAGCTTTTGACTTGCTTGTCACCCGTGGCTCAGAACAATCGGTATTCGACCAGTATGCTAGTTTAATGGACATAAAAGTGCCTAGTGCAAAGCCAGCGGTTGGCTGGACAAGCTGGTATAACTATTATAATAAGGTTACGGAACAGGACATCATTGAAAACCTGACAGCATGGACAGACGCCGGGCAACCGCTTGATGTATTTCAGATCGATGATGGGTATCAGCAGCAGGTAGGCGACTGGCTGGATATCAAGCCTTCTTTTCCTAGTGGAATGAATGGTATCGCCAGCAAAATTAAGGCAGCTGGATACAAAGCGGGAGTTTGGATGGCTCCATTTGTCTGTGATTCAAAATCTAAGATCTTCCTTAACCAAAAGGATTGGTTGATTAAAGATAAGGCAGGAAACCCAGTAAAATTGGGATACATACCGATGTGGGGTGGTTGGTTTTATGGATTGAACTTCTACAACCAAGAGGTACAAAAATACCTGTCTGGAGTGATTTATACCATGGTCAACAAATGGAATTACGATTTACTGAAACTTGACTTCCTGTATGCTGCAGCTATCCATCCACCACCTAATAAAACACGTGGCCAGGTAATGAGGGAAGCCATGGAATTTCTCAGACAGCAGATGGGAGACAAACAGATGCTTGCTTGTGGTGTTCCTCTCGGAAGCACATTTGGAATTACTGACTATTGTAGAATTGGGCCGGATATCCACTTGAGCTGGGAGCACAAACTCCTTGAATTTTGTGGGTTGCGAGAACGACTGTCTACCGTGCAATCACTGAAAAGTACTATTGGAAGAAGACAATTGTCTGGTCGGATGTTTTTGAATGATCCAGATGTGTTTATCCTTAGAAAAGATAACAATAAACTGACCTCAGACCAACAATACACAGTATTGCTGATCAATACATTGCTTGGTGCTTACAATTGCACTTCTGACCTGATTAGTACTTACGAGGGAGAACAATTGGCAGAACTCGATGCGATGTACAAATGGAAAGACAGCACCGTGCAATCTATTGAAGATGATGGCAATGTATACAATATTCACTTTACCAATGATAACACAGCTTTTGTAGCTTCCTGCAATTTGTCCAACAAGAAGCAACCTATTCGACTAAAACAAAATAGCATGGAACTTGCCCCTTTTGAATCAATTATTCTAGCAAAACAGAACTTCGCTTAGCCAATCCTACTTATGAGAATACTGATTTTTACACTTTTAATCGCATTAGGCATCACTAGCTGTACCAATTCTGACACAGGCGACAAACCAGTTTCACTGGATGAGCAGATTGGTCAAATGTTATTGGTTGGCTTTAGAGGACTAGCGGTTGATTCCTCGGAACATATCAAAAGAGACATCGAAAAGTACAAAATTGGAGGGATTATCCTTTATGAATATGATGTTCCATCTAAGGCCCGACCTCGTAATATTGCTTCAAGCGATCAGGTAAAAAGCCTTGTGACTGATCTTCAAAAATTGAGTAGTAATCGCCTGTTTGTAGCGATAGACGAGGAAGGCGGTCGGATCTCAAGGTTTAAGTTTGATTATGGGTTTCCAGCTACCCGTTCGGCACAATACCTTGGCGCACTAAACCAAGAAGACAGTACACGGCACTGGGCAAGTGTGATTGCCAAGCAATTGAAATCGCATGGCGTCAATCTGAATTTTGCACCAGTGGTGGATCTCAATACAAATCCCGAATCACCCGCTATTGGTAAGTTGGAGCGCAGTTATTCTAAAAACCCGGACACTGTGGCTACGCATGCCGCTTACGTAATTGATGAACATCGCAAGCAAAAAGTGTTGACTTGTATCAAGCATTTCCCTGGTCACGGCAGTGCTTTGGCGGATTCTCATAAAGGCTTTACTGATGTCACTGATACTTGGATTGAAGCGGAGCTGAAACCTTATGAGTTACTTGTAAAATCCAAGGGTTGTGATATGGTGATGACTGCCCATGTGTTCAATAAAAAACTAGATGATGTGCCTGCTACCCTTAGTAGCAAAATCATGAATGATATCTTGCGGGAACGTTATGGTTGGAAGGGTGTAATTATCTCTGACGATATGCAAATGGGCGCCATTGCTCAGCATTATGGCCTAGAAGCAGCCCTTGAAAAATCAATCAATGCTGGTGTTGATGTGCTGATTTTTTCTAATAATATACCAGGAGAATATGATCCTAAAATTGTACCAAAGGCAGTTAAAACGATAAAGGAATTGGTCTATTCCGGAAAGATAAAAGATGAGCGTATCAGGGAAGCATATGACCGAATTACTGCATTAAAACAAGGATTATGATCGATATTTTGCTAACGGATCAACCGTTGTCCGTTGAAAAATGCAAGGAGAAGGTCACTACACCTGAGTCGGGCGGTATTGCCCTTTTTGTAGGAACGGTTCGGAATCAGACGAAGGGTAAAACAGTTGTCCGTTTGGAGTTTGAGGCCTATGGACCGATGGCGGTTAAGGAAATGCGCAAGATAGGTGAGGCGGTGCAGGAGCAGTGGGGCGCACATCACATAGCGATTCATCACAGAGAAGGTATATTAGGGATTGGGGAGATCGCAGTCGTCATTGCTGTGTCGTGTGCGCATCGGAAAGCGGCGTTTGCAGGATGCGCGTATGCCATTGATAGCCTGAAGGAGACGGTACCAATTTGGAAAAAAGAAATTTTTGAGGATGGTGCTGTATGGGTCGCTGCTCATCCCTAGGTCGGGAATTTTGGATTTGGGGCTTGGGTTTTGGAGTGGAATTCCTCAGTAAAGATTGATTGAGCACTTATCCACCACTGACGGGCGGTATAATCACAACTTCCTGATTATCAGATAGAACATAAGCATCATTTTGATAATTTTCATCAACAGCAAAAGAAATTTTCTTTAATTTTTCAAACTTTGGGAACTTGAGGAACAATTCTTCTTTAAACTTTGTTATGTTATTAGGCGGGGGAATTTCAAGTACGATTTTATTGGTTCCAATAATATCTTTTGCGATTCCAAAAGCAATAAGTCTAACTGAAATGGTGTGTTTTTTTGAGTGTAATTCTTGATGGACAGACATAGTAAAGATATTATAACCATGAATACAAAAAAGTATCAAATATGGAACTTTTTTTATTAATAAACGTTGTTATGTTTAGATAAAAGGCTAAAAATTAAATTTCCTGCTCATATTTAAGTAACTTTATGGCTTATAAAAAGCCCAAATAGTTCACGAACAAATAAATTGTAATGAAAGTAACTGAAAAAACTGAAGAATTGTTAAATCATGTGATTAAAAATTTTGTAGAAAAAAAGGGCTACAAAGATATTAAATCACGGTTGGGAGATGACTACCCTGATACGGCTAAAATTATGAGGCCAAATTCAGAAGATTTCTTGGAACCAGACATCACAGCAACTAAGAATGATTTCAAAAATTACTTTGAGATTGCAATTAAGACAGGTGAAACAGACAGATTAGTTAGTAAGTGGATGATTTTAAGCCAATTAGCTTCTAGAAAAGGAGGTTATCTACACGTAATTGCGCCCAAAGGACATTATAGATTCTGTGAGGATCTTATTACAAAAGGAAATATCAATGTCAAGTTGATCAAGTTATAATCTAAAACCGTTCCCTAAACTGCTCCCGCAAAAGTTCATTACTACCGAATAATGAATATATTTTAAATCAAATTTTAAATTTATGGCAATTAAGAAAAATTTTAAGTACAAAGTAGATGCTTATTACATCAGTATTAAAACTGGAGGCTCTAATATTGTATTTTCAAGAGATACAGAAGATGAAGCAAAATATGTATTCGAAAACTACAAACAAGTAGGAAAAGATTGCAGTTGGTTAGGTCGTTGGAACGGCAAAAGTTTCGAAGAATAATTGGAAAAATTTTATATAAAGAAATTTAAAGGTGAATCAAGAAATTGTTTCACCTTTTTTTAATGCAGTTATTTCAATTTCAATCTTCATTTTCAAGTCAAACAAATCTGCTGAAATCATAGTAGCAGTAGGACGTATAGCTCCAAAGTAAGCTTTTAAAACAGGCCAGCATTGCTCGAATTCAGCAGCATTTGGGACAATGTACAATACCTTTACAATATCTGTTCTATCAAAACCAGCTTCATTTAACGTATCATCGATATTTTGTAAGGTTTGAGTGGCTTGGGCAACGATATTTTCATCAATTGACATAGTTTTGTAATTGTATCCTGTTGTACCTGCCATAAACAACTAGTTATCCTGAACAACTGCTCTTGAGTATCCTACTTTTTCTTCAAAGATAGATCCCGAACTAATTAATTTTTTCATAGTAAGCGTTTTGCATAAAAAAAGAGCAATACAGTATCTGTATTACTCTTTATCTCATTAAAATAATGATTTATTTTTTCAATAAATCTCTAATTTCTGCTAATAAAACTTCGGATGCTGGAGGCTCAGCAGGTGCTTCCTCTTCAGCTTTCTTAACGTTGTTAATTCCTTTAATTACAAAGAAAAGAGCAAGAGCAACCATTATGAATGCTAAAATAGCATTTACAAAGTTACCCCAAGCCAGTGCAACACCACCACCTGCACGAAACTCTTCAAGTCCCATTCCACCAGTTGCTTTTGCAGTTTCTGCTAAAGGAATATAAGCCTGTGAAAAGTCAGGAAGTCCTGTCATAGTAGAAACGAGTGGCATAAGGATGTCACCAACAAGAGAAGTCATAATGGTACCAAAAGCAGCACCCATTATAATACCTACAGCCATATCGACCATATTGCCTTTTATAGCAAACTCCTTAAATTCAGAAATCATACCCATAATTCATAATATTTATTAGTTATTAAATAAAGTGTAAATTAGTAATTATATATAGGAAAAGTTCATTAGTGTATTAATTTTTACCGTTTTGAACTCTTTCCGTATGTTTTAACGTATCTAAAGTGAAAAAGTCACTTATATTTTACCTAATTACTTTGTAACCAGTTGTTTTGTGGATAAGTAGCCGAGTTATCCACAAAATGCAAGACAAATGCGTGTCTAGAATGCTCGGACCTGTTCGCTTCGCTAAAATGTAGGAGTCTTCCGTGCAACAGTACTAAGTCACCAGCAATCACTTCCAAAGGTATCTTTTCAGACAAGTCCAATGGCTCTTTGTGTTCTGTCATCGGTATAAACTTGGTTGCTTTTCCGTTTTCTGTTCTTACATATCGCTCTTGTAATGGGATTTCTTGAGATCCGGGAATCACCCACAGACATCCGTTTTCTTGTGTGGCGTTATCAAGTGCTAGCCAAAATCCTAAGCAAGTTTCAGGATCGGTATAGAGAAATGTGGAGTCTGTATGAGGAACCACCTCCCCACCAACACCTGGCAACTTCAATATATACTGACTTTGCAATATGACTGGCTCCTTGTGTCCTATTTGACTTGATATAGCTTTATAAGATGGGTTTTCTGAGAATGCTGTAAACAAAGGGTTTAATTGATGTAAAGCGTGTCCAACCTTGTTTACTGCTAAACTGCCATCAGTGTTTCTTTTTTCTTCAAAAAAACATCGAATCTTGTCTCCGCTTTCCAAAAAGTAGGTCAAATCTGTTTCTACTTTATTGGAGGTACTGAATATGGCATTGTTGTTATGAGGGGAATCTGCAATCACTTTTCTGATTTCTGTTTTTAGCGATTCCAATTGGCTGCGGTTTGCAAATTGAGGGATGGTCAGGTATCCATTCTTATTGAAAAAGGCTATCTGCTCCTTGCTTAATGGTGATTGCTGTTTACTTATCATTGATTCTTCCTAGGTCTTCGATGATCTTACTTCTGAGGTCAGCTTCCAAGTCCATGATGAAATTAGCTTCGGTTTCCTCCATCCCATCACTGGAAACGGCAATTTGTTCAAGGAGATCAATCAGTAAGTCGTATTCTGGATCTGGTCCATTTTCCTGTAGCACTTGAATGGCTTTTTTGTAAGTATCATCAGGGTCATTCTGTTTTTTAAGTTCATAGTTAAACGACCATAGCAAATCCTTGCCTAACTCGTGGTTTTTAACCAACTCTTTTACCTTATTAATTTCCTCTTCTTCAACAATACCATCTGCTTTTGCTACTAGATACAAGATTTCTCCGAATGCGGTATGCAATCGTTCTTTGGTTACTCCGACTACTGAATTTGACTGATCAATCATTTGTTTAGATAGTATCTCATAATCATTTGCATTAAATAATCTTTTTGATTTCAGGTCATCTTTTAGTCGTTTCTTAAAATCGTACTGAAAACTGAGGATCATTTCTAGCTCTTTATAGTCAATTTTGTTGGAGGCCGCAGCAACGTATTCCATAATTTCTAATAATCGCTTGTATTCGCTAGCAGGGCCATGATCTACAAAGGTTTGCATCGCTTTTTTGTAGACTTCTGCAACATCATTACCTCTTTTTCGTTCATAATTGAAAGACCATTCAATTTCTTCAGCCCAAGGGTGTTTCATTAATTCCCTTTCTAATGCCTCCATCTCTTCGACCTGGACTTTACCATCTGCCATGGCCAAAACGTAGATCATTTCCCCAAAAGCATCGTATAGTCTTTTCTTTTCAATCATTTTAAATACTTTAATCTTGTTAATTTGTGGCTAAATTAGTTCAAATTCCTTATTTTTCAATTATTCGTCGTAGATACTACAAAAAAATAAATGGATTACTCTTATCATTGCAATTATGAATTTTAACTTTCAGTCTTTCATTTGTATAGTTGTAGTATTTAGTTTTCTTTTGGATAGTAGTTCTTTGATTGCCCAAGATATTAACAAACAATCAGATACATTAAAACAAAAAAAGAAACTAGATATTGTAGGACTTCCAAGTATTGGTTACAGTCCAGAAACGAAATTCACAGTTGGAGCTGCTGTAGTTTATAGCTATTTTTTAGCTCCCCCTAGTCCCATTTGTAGAAAATCGAGTGCACAGTTAAAATTTGTCTACTCCTTTGCGAGACAAATTGAAGTGGCCGCCCGATGGAATTTATTTACTAGTAAAAATCTCTATTTTATTAGAGGACAAAGTTATTATTTGAAAAACAATGATCGAAATTATGGAATAGGCAATGGTGGATTAACCTCTATAATAGAATACAAAGACAGCATTTCTGCAAATACCAGGTATATAAATTTTAGGTCGAAGCAACTCTATTTTTCAACGATTGCAGCACGTATGATTTTTAAACACTTTTACTTAGGTGTCGATTATGAATTTGAATCTATTTACGATGTTTCCAATATAGCTGATCGAGTTGAATTGATCACGAATGAGTTTTTCACCAACCCTATTGCTGGTGTTCGGTCTGGTCTCGGATTTAATATCACCTTCGACAATAGAGACAACGTAAATGCTCCACACAAGGGATTTTTTGTAGCACTGTCCAACCGATTCTATGGTAAAATCATTGGAAGCGACTATAAGTATGAAAATCTGTCAATAGATTTTCGCTATTACAAAAGCACCTGGAAAAATCAAGTAATTGCTGTCAACCTTCGTACTGAGAATCGGTTTATCAGTAATCCTGAAGACTTACCAATTTATGCCTTAGCACGTTTTAGCGGTAAGGATTTTATCAAAGGATATTTTCGTGGAACCTATCAGGACAAAAACATGTTAGGTTTTCAGTTGGAATATCGGGCGCTTCTTTTCAAAACGCCCTGGGTTCCATATTTGAAAGCTGTTGGTGCAGTAGCTATGTTAAATGGTGGTCAAGTCTATCAAAATTTTTCTGAGGTGGGCAATTTTCGATACAGTACAGGCTTTGGATTCAGAGCGGTGTTGGATGAAGAACAACGGATCAGTACTGGAGTAGATTTTGCTTGGGGATTACATAAAAAATCAACTATAAATGGTGGTCAGTTTGGAGTGTACATTTCTTTATCGGAGACATTTTAGGCAATAAATCCTGGGTTACTATCTTCCTTGGAACAACAAAATGGTTATCAATTTATAAGATTTCATCAAACTCATCCTCATCATTTCGTTCAATATTCCGGATTTTAGTATCTTCTAAATCCTTATGCATTTGAATAAACCGGTTCATTACTTGATGCATCATTTCATCATCGATGATTGCTTCAATCTCTTTCATACCGTGAATGGTTTCTGACATTCTCAGCTTGTAGGTTTGTTCATACAAATTATCCTCAAATTTGATTGCCAGCTTATGATCTAACTGAAATACTGTGATTTTACAAGGTTTATTTTCAATATAGCCTAATATTCTCATGCGTTTATTTTTTTGGCAAGGTACGAATTAGCATATTTGTACCCAAACACATTTAATTATCAATGATAAATACTGAAATTAAACGATTTGCACCGCTTGCAGGCCTTGTTTTGGTTGTTTTGGGCATGTGCTTCCAATTGCGCAATCAAGGTCGGCTATGGCTTGCTAAAGACGGTTCACTCAAGTTCTGGATTAGTGATGCATGGGGAGGAGACAACTCACAGCAATTTACAGATCCCTATAGTTTTTCTCACATATTACATGGTATTCTGTTTTTCGGAGCTTTGTGGTATTTCCGCAAGTATATTTCCTTAGGCTGGCGTTTTGTGATTGCTATTGGAGTAGAAGCGCTATGGGAAATACTGGAAAACACGCAAATGGTGATTGACCGTTATCGTGAAGCTACTGCTGCGCTTGGGTACACTGGCGATACTATTGTCAATTGTTTGGGTGATCTGGTGAGTTGTGGACTTGGGTTTATCATCGCCTATTACTTGGGACTGTGGCGTTCCATTGCACTATTTTTATTGATAGAGCTGGTCTTGATCCTCACGATTAAAGACAGTTTATTGATCAATATCATCATGATTATCTATCCGCTTGATGCGATTAAGAATTGGCAGACGGGCGTGTTGGGGTTGTTGTAGGTAGGACACTAATTTGAAATTGCTTCTAATACATAGAAACAATAATTAAATACAGAGAATCAAAACAAACAAAAGATTACCTAGTCAAAGTTTCATTTTTTAATATCTTTGTCCTTTAAATATTTCCTTTACAAGGATACGACAATAACATCATTTTCTCCTTTAAATAAATTCGTATGAACTTTGGTATTGCTAAATATGAATTAATAAAAGTGTTTAGTCTATGATTAAGTTCTTGGAAAAGAAATTAATTAACTTTTAAGTTAAAACCACTTGCATATTAACTTTTAAATGAATAAATTTGCAACAATAGTTGAGCTTTTCAAGTTTAAAGAAGTTACATTTTATTCTTTAATTCTAGAAAACGAAACAAAACCATTAGGTTTACAATTCATGGAGAATCATAGTAAACATCATCATTTTAATATATTAAGAATATGGTTAAAGTAAATAGGAAATGATTATAGTGCCGCTCTACATTTCTTTAGACAAGAAAAAAAAGCTAATGCTCTTCCCCCTCCAATAGATATAACAAATAAAACATGTAATTTAAGATGGTATTGCTTAAGAATGAGTCATGCGTCTGTAATTGTATTTAATGGTGGAGTAAAAACCGCACAAAAAGCTCAAGATTGTCCAAATGTTAAAGAACATTTTCAACATGCAAATCTTTTAAGCGAAAAAATATGGGATTCTTTTGATAATGGCGAAATCTCCTTTGATGATAGAGATAGACTAGTAATACAAGAAGACTTTAAACTTTATTTATAAAACCACAACATGAAATCATATCACGATCAAGCTTCTAAATATTTTGAAATAGAAAGTTCAATTGAAGACGAAACTTTTATTAAACAAAACATAGAGATAGTTTTACAAATAAACGAGATTCTCCAGACAAAAGGATGGACTCAATCTGATTTGGCAACAGAGATGGGTAAATCAAATGCTGAAGTAAGTAAGTGGTTATCTGGAATACATAATTTAACTTTAAAAAGTCTAGCCAAACTAAAGGTAGCATTAAATGCAGAGATAATAATAACTCCTAGAAGAGCAAAGCACAAATACAATAGTATTAAATACGTAACAATGAAAATCCAGGCAACCTCGAATAATAAAAATTTAAAGCAACTATATCCAGAAGGAATTAAATCCGGTAATATTTATAAAACAGCAATATAATGTCTGAAGAAATTGGTTCTGTTAATCCAGAGTTAATACACTTAATGGAAATCAATACAATCAAATTCAATGTTAATTCATCCAAAGAATACTTAGAAAATCCAGAAGAGCCCACTGGAATGGAATTATCAATTGGAAAAGAAATTGCTCATAATTTCAATGAAGGAATGGCAAGATATAGATTGTATTTTGAATGTATTGCTACAAATCTTAAAGAACAGCATCTTGGTTTAACAGCGGAAATAGGAATAGAATATCATTTTAAGGTTGATAATTTTTCCGATTTTATTAAATTAAAGGATAATGAGCAAATGATAGACGTTTCTATTGGCTCTAGTTTAATGAATATAGCATATTCAACATCAAGAGGAATTATACTTGAAAAAACTCAGAATACATTTTTCAAAGGAATTATTCTACCTGTAATAGACTCTACTAATTTTCTGCTCAAAGATGAAAAGAGTGATAATAAATAATTTCATCTATAATCATCTACCATCAGATGTTTATAGCCGCAGTTCGTAGCACCTGCCTGCTGATCGCAGACTTGCGAGCATGGAAGGGACCGACCCTAGGCGGGAAAAGGGACATGAGAATGTGCCTTTGACAGCATAGGGAATGCCCCAAATAAAAATCAGTCTTCAGCCCAGCAGCCACCAAGCGCCTCCTAGAGTTGCAAGGCGTATGATCATAGTGCCGTCTAGTACTCCGGTAAACCAATAATCGTGTTGCCAGTATTGCGCCCGCCAGATAAACAGTCCTGTAAGTATATATCCAAGTGTAACGCCAATGAGTCGCCAGCCGTCCAACAGAAAAACACAAATACACCAACCAGATAGCAGCAGTGCGATGGCAAGAAAGATAGTCTTTTGTGCTCCGATTGTTGACGGGATGGTGCGTACACTGTTGTGCTGGTCCACAGCTAAGTCGCGGATATCAAATGGCAGTGTGATGGCAAAAATGAATATCATCCGCTCCAGCAATAACAGCCAAGGTTGATAATCGGTAAATAGTTGGTGCTCCGCCATTGGCAAAAAGACAGTGACATAGCCCCAGACGATGGCAACAAGGTATATTTTGATAAAATTGAAGTCACGTAATCGGTATTGCCTGCCTTTGAAAATGGGTAATACATACCCTAGAGAAATCAGACCAGGCAACACAAGAGCCAATTGCACAAATTGGGGCAAATAAAAGAAGGAAATGATACCACCACATACTGCGAGACCAGCATAGGCCCAGATATGGTGTCGATAGGTGTAGATGACCTTATATCGCTCCTCTTCAATAAATTCATGGACTTTGGAAATTCCGATCAAACGATGTAAGGCATAAATGACTAGAGTGGCACAAAATACAAGAAGGATAACAGGATTAAAATGTGGATGGATGCCCAGTAGAATATAGGTTTCAAGGGTAAGTGCAACAGCACAAAGACCAATATAGATATTGCTGTATAACAACAAATCTATTCCTTTCTTCAATAAATTCATACCCTCTCCGCTTTATGCTACGGCATTTGTTTGCGACTTACTTGAAATACTTAAAGTTATGATTCTTTTTGATGCGCAACAAGGTATTATAAATCAATTTGATGACATTCGCCACATCCTCCATGTGTGCGGTTTCCACTGTGGTATGCATATATCGCAATGGCAACGAAATCAAAGCAGATGGAACACCTTCGTTAGAGTATGCAAATGCATCAGTATCCGTTCCTGTAACACGAGAAGTGGCTTCCCGTTGTAATGGAATTTTTTGCTTTTTAGCCGTATCCATAATGAGTTGTTGAAGAATATTGTGAACTGAAGGACCGAAGGTAACAGTTGGGCCACTTCCAGCTTTAATATCTCCTAGCTCACTAGGCTTGAGCATTGGGGTATGTGTATCATGAGTGACATCAGTTACAATTGCGACATCAGGTTTAATCTTGTTGGCAATCATCTGAGCACCACGAAGTCCTACTTCTTCCTGAACGGCATTGACTATATATAAGGCAAAGGGGAGTTTCTTTTTATTTTTCTTAAGGAGTCTTGCGACTTCTGCAATACAGAATCCACCCATACGGTTATCGAGTGCACGACCGACAAAAAATCGGTTATTCATTTCAAAAAGTTCATCTGGATAAGTGACAACACAGCCGACTTCTATTCCCATTTTGAGGACTTCCTTTTTGCTTGTTGCACCAACATCTATAAATATATTGGTGAGCTTTGGAGCCTCTTCCTTACCACCTTTTCTAGTGTGGATTGCTGGCCAACCAAAGATCCCAGTCACTATGCCATTAGGAGTATGAATATTGACTTTCTTGGATGGGGCAATCTGATGATCTGATCCTCCGTTTCGGATGACATTAATAAACCCCTTTTCAGAAATGTGGTTAACAAACCAACTAATTTCATCTGCATGTGCTTCTATAACTACCTTATAGCTCGCCTCAGGATTAATTACACCATAAACAGTCCCGTAGTTATCTACGTGATATTCATCAATGTAAGGTTTGATATATTCAAGCCATATTTGTTGACCAGGAGATTCGAAGCCTGTGGGAGAGGCATTATTCAGATATTTATGTAAAAACTCTTTAGATTTTTTAGAAAAGGTTGCCATATATTCAGATTGATTCGCTAGTTTTCAAGATTGCAAAAATAGTATTATTGTTCATTAAGAAAAATTATATGGCATCAAAATAATCTATGTTGTATATTTTAATTTTGCCCTAATATAATATAACAACAAATTTATTTTGGTCTTAAACCCATAAAAATAAGTGTTTCCTTGCAATTTCGTCGTTCTTCTTCCAAATGCTTCAATGCTGCTACAGGACCACTAAAAAAGTAGTTACGCTTGAGCTGGATCATGACATTACTTAAACGAATTGTCAGGGTTTTAATTAATTGAATACGTAATAACTAAAGAAATGTTTGAATTTGAGATTTGAAAATACTTTGTTAATTTTAACCCCGATTATACATTAAGAATCAACTATTGACCTCAATTTAGCACGTACAATGAGTGAAAATAACATAAGTCGGAGAACGTATTTAAAAATTGCAGGATTGCTAAGTGCTGGATTTATTATACCAGGATGTAAAAATCCCTCAACACCAACTCCTGTCATCGACACACCTGTTGATCCATCACCTCCAATAGAGACAATTGAGCAAGCCATTGACTTATTGAACAGTAATGAGGTGATTGTTTTGCAGCAGTCAGACGCTGATTACGAATCAAAGCGACAAGGGTTTAATCTTAGGGTTCCCAAAAAACCAAAGTACATAGCAGTCTGCAAATCGACTAAAGGCGTCGCTGAGGCTATTAAATTTGCCCGTCAAGAGCAATTGGCCGTTGCTGTCAAAAGCGGAGGACATAGTTTTGAAGGGTTTTCAAGTAATAATGGTGGTTTAGTGGTTGATTTATCGTTATTCAAAAAGGTAACATGGTTAGACAATGATCAGGTATCTATCCAACCAGGAGTTACCTTATCAGAGGTTTACGACAATATCTTGCCTAGAAAGCGAATCATCCCAATGGGATCCTGCGGAGGTGTTGGTGTTGGCGGCTTAACGCTTGGAGGCGGTTATGGATTGTTTAGCAGAAAGTATGGATTGACTTGTGATCATCTAAAAGCTTTCACTATGGTTGATGGTCAGGGCAATATCATCCAATCATCAGAGGATGCTGAATTAGCTTGGGCCTGTAAGGGCGGAGGCAATGGTAGCTTTGGTGTAGTAACTGAAATGACTTTCCGCACCCACGAAGCACCCGATTGGTTTATCCGTCATCGTTTTAAAGCTTATAATCTGACTACTGAACGAGCCAAGCAGTTGTTGGAGACTTGGTTCACCTATGCTGGCCAGCTCCCAGGCTCTTGTTTTGCAGCATTCGTGCTCAATCACAAGACCCTCACATTGTTGATTACTGATTTTGAGGAGCAGGGCCCAGCACTTACTACCATGATTGACACATTTAAGGTGATTTGTGATAAGTATCTCCCTGACACTAAAAAAGAATTGGCGCCTTCCTTGAAGAAGTACTACGGTATTCAGCAATCTATTTACTTTAAAAATGCTTGTGCGGGGCTGTATAGCGGTTTCAGTGATATCTCTACTGCTATCGACCAAGTGATATCGGTAGTAGCTAGTACTAAGGGACTGATTTACCAAGTGAATACCCTAGGAGGAGCGATCAATACGGAGTCCTTCAAGTCTGATTCCTGTTTTCCACATCGGGCGTTGCCGTTTATGGGGGAACTGCAGGCTTATTACGACAAACCAGCTCAAGAGGCATTACTGGTGTCTAGATTTAGACAGATTCAGGGATTATTGAAGACTGGTGGTGTGCGTGCGCATTACCGGAATTATCCTGATTTGGATTTTACTGATTGGGAATCTGCTTACTTTGCGGACAACTATAAACGGTTGCAAGCGGTTAAGCAAAAGTACGATCCTGACAATGTGATCCGTCATGAACAAAGCGTAAAAGTAGTGGTTAGTGGTTAATGAACAACTAATTAGTGTGTTAAAGGTGAGGTACGCTCGTATCCTACGTCAAAAATAATTAAACACTAAACACTACTTATAAAGTCTAGCTATGTGTTCACTGAGTTCATTATGATCAGCCATTTCTACGAACAACTCTTTTCTGAACGACTCTTTTGCGCGTTGGATGCGCATTTTAACTGCGGAAGGAGATAAGTTTAGTTCTTCAGCGATGGTTTTTACTTTTTGCCCCATACAGTATTTCCGCCACAAGATATTCATGTTTTCATTCTTAACCATTTTTAGAATTAAGTCATGTAATAAATCCTTGCTTTCATGTTCCCCGTTATTCTCGATTCGATGTGCGGCTCCTAGGTTGGCACTATTAAAATCGTCGAAGTACTTGTATTTCTTTGTTATTTTAATGTTTCTTTTTCGTAGAAAGTCAATACAATGATTATGAGCAATAGAATACAGCCAAGTTGAGGTATGGCATTTGGTCTGAAACGTAAGAATGTTTCGTTGCACTTTTACCCAAACCTCTTGACTTAAATCATGTGCATCATGCTCAGATTTAACCATTTGAAGGCACTTTCTATAAATCCTTAGTTGATATTTTAGATATAAACCTTCAACGAGCAAATTTTTAATTGTTTGCTCCATTTGTTGGTAGGCTTCCTGCTCGATTGGATACATGTCTGATTTCATTCTTACCTATGATATAATAAATATTGTGCCAGATATTTTACTTTTAACTTAAGATGGATTCTTAATTTTCGATTAAGCGTAGCACTTTCAAGTTCAATGGTGCTTTCGGTATATTGATTTTCAGTTATTTTAAAAAGAATTGTACGATTTTCTATTGGTTAACTTTATCTTTGGACAAATAATCTCAAACTAAATGGGTTTCAAGTATTTATTGATGTTGGCTTTGATGCTATTAATCACAACAAGTCTATTATGGACTGATTCCGGAGAAGACCAATTAATTCTTTATGTAAGCCAACAAAATACTGCAGTCAATCAGGTATATCTGGACAAGTATTCGGCCTTCGCAGAGAAGAATGAGACGAAACCCGTTATCAGGTACATTGAAGAGAGTGGCGCACCATTTGGAATAACAGTAACACCGTCCATCATATATCAGAACGCCAAGGGATTTTCAATGTATTATGGAAGATATCGCAATTTTGGACGTTTGAAGACTTTTGTTCGAAAGTCAAGATTAAAACTCAGCCAAAATAGTGTCACTCCGAAAAAAGACATATTACAGTGGCAAGACCAGCGTGCATCGATCACCGCCCCCTTGAAGATAACAGCTATTGAAAGTAATCAGCTCTCAGCAGCAGACCAACAAAAATTCGAACAATCAGCAAAAACCTGTTTTGCAAAAGGGATGCGTCACTTTGAATTATTACCAACTTTCGAACAGCGGAAAACGAATCGGGCATTTTATATTGACATCCACCCACATTTAAGTCCTGATAAGATGCTGACATTGAAGGCTGAAATCTACTCGCAGTTCAACTGTATTCGCCCAGTGTATGAAGCCATGCGCGAACCACTAGTTCAGGGCAAATGGAAGAACCGACGCCAATTGCTCGAAACAGCAGCAGGATTACTCGAATTAGAAATTCAGAACATCATTCATCAATCAGAAAAAGGAGATGACTTTGTAGCAATTCCATTGTCTACTGCTACAGGTGAATGGCGTATGGAGATTACAGAGGATGCGATCAAACGCAATAATAACCCGAAATCAGAAATCATTCCCAGTCGATGGCAGGTGAAGCCTTCTACTAGCACTAGGGAACCAGTTGGCGCTTTTAGCTTTAAGTCGCCTCTAGATGGATATGCTGGAGAAATCAAGCAATTGGATGGAACTTTATCCCTGAATGACCAAGGCGGGCTAAGTAATGCGCAAGGACAATTTGCTGTAGCGATTCAGGATATTTCTATGGGCGATAATGCTTTCGACAAGGAAGTCCGCTATAAGATGTTGAACATGGAACAGTTTCCCCAAGCTTCTTTTCAGTTTACTCAGGTTAGCGGAAGCAGTGGTGCCTTGAGACTGTATCGTGAAGAACAGTGCACTGTTGAGGGCGTATTCAAGATGAAGGGGTATGAAATCCCTGTGACTGTTCCAGCAACAATAGAATTACGGTTAGATGCTGAAGGTGGTTATTTGCTTCATGTCCTAGCCCTATTTAACCTAAATCTGTTTGATGATTTCAAGGTTGAGGGACCTGATGGGCCAAGTCCTGCTAAGGATGTACTGGAATTTGTTTTGAAGTTTGATCTGATGTCTGAGGAGTAATTACACGGTCATTATCTGTGGTTGGCAGATGTCATGCTTTGAGTGTTCCAAGCACACTTTCAATGCTCTTTGGGATTGGGCCAGGGATAGCAACGATATGCGCGGAACATGGTGAGCACATACAAGTGAATAGCCCGACCCTAAGTGCATTGCTTGGCCAAGAGTGATGGTGCATGAAGGGTGGACCCCAACAGTTTCTTTTACTAAAAACAACTTGAGACACTTCCTTGATCAATCCAGTATAACGACTAGGGCACTACAACCGTATCCCTATCATGAGTCAAGGCAGTAAAAATACCAATCCCCCCTAAAACAGTAGAACTGATACGCGTTGGTTGCGCAAACGGGTTTCCGTTAGCATTGACTGCGTCTTCGAAGGTCTCATAAAAATCGTGATAACCTTCATCTATTTTAAATATGGTGGAAATTATGGTGTCATTTGACTCGAAGTCATATCCTGTTCCTAGCACAACAGCTCCAGTTAATATGTCATCGTTAAATGCAAATGTCTGAAAAGGACGCCTGTAAAGCGAATTTCTATTCATTACAACACGGTAAAAATCGCCTTCCTGAGGTGGATCAGTTAACCAAGTCTCAAATGAGGCCATATTGTCTGTATTAAACCGCAAACGGGTGCTATCGATAGCTACTGGAGGTAGAAATGTTGCTTCTCCGGTCACTGCCCTACTCTGTCCAAGATCAATAACGGACAAATAAAACGGATCATCATAGTCAACAATTACTGGTGTTCTGGAAATAAAATTGTAATACTTAAAGTAAGGATTATTAGCATCATTCCTTGGATCTAAGACCAAGTACAAGATATTTTCAAGGGTATCTACAACCCCTTTATGAGTCACTGTGACTACAGCCTCATTATAAGTAGGCGGTAAACCAGGAATATCTTCGGCTGTAATAAAGCCCTGATCGATCAAGCCTTGCATAGTAGTTTCGATCTCAAATCCCCCTATATTTATTATAATGTCGCGATTGAGGTCTACAGGGTCAATGCCAGGGAGCTCAAAATAGCTGATACTTTCAGAAAGCGATAAGAGAATCGGCTTATCGGGTTCAAGGTAGGATTCTACAACCAACTCATTTTCATAAGGAGGTAAATCAATCTCTACGTTTCTTTCTAAACTGCAAGATATAAAAGTCGACAAAAACAGGATAACAGAAATATATTTCATGGTCTATTTAAATTCAAAGTTAAACGTTAAAGAAGGTAGTATTGGGAATAAGGATACTTGCTTTGGCTGGATACCCAGGATATTGTTGTTGCTGTCCGTTTCAATATCGTAGTACAAGAAGAATGGATTTCTACGGTCATAAGTATTGTAAACACTTAGATTGATATTTCCATCAAATTTTTCCTTCTTCATAAAGACTTGCATCGTAATTCCAAAATCCAATCGGTGATAAGGTGCCGTTCTAAAGCTATTTCGTTCGATGTAAATCGTTCCAATATTGGGACGGGTGCCATCTACATCCTGAAGAAAGAATCGAGCTTCTGGCAATGAAGTATTATTTCCTGTCTGATAGACCCAACTACTAGAGAACTGGAACTTTTTGGATAAATTATAAATTCCAACAATAGAAATATCATGTCTTCTGTCGAACCTAGGAGGAAAGCGGTCTCCATTATTAATATCTTCGAAATTACGAAAAGACCAAGACAAGGTATACCCTACCCATCCTCTTAGTTTTCCTTCTTTCTTTTCAAGGTAAATCTCATTTCCATAACTATATCCAGTACCAAATACGAACTCTTCATCTAGGTTGGGATTGATAAACAAATCAGCACCATCCCTAAAGTCAATTTGGCGTCTTTGCCACTTATAATACGCCTCATTGGTCAATAAAAACGAATTACCTATAGAAGCAGAGACACCAGCTGCAACCTGATCAGACTGCTGCGGTTTAACTTTTTCGTTTGACGGATACCAGATATCAGTCGGTAGTGACGCTCCGCTGTTAGATACCAGATGCACGTATTGGTTCATTCGAGTATAACTGGCTTTCAGTGATACGTCGTTAGACAATGAATATTTCAGCGACGTTCGCGGTTCGATTGCCGCATAAAAGGTTTCATTATAAAAACCAGAACCACGTAATCCGACATTTAGTTTCAGCTTTTTATTGATCTCATAGTCATCAGAGACATAAACCGCCATCTCTGTGGCGTCAATGTTAATATCTGAACTGAATAAAGGGTCAGCTTGTTCCTCAGATTGAACGGACAATCTACCTACGTTAAACTTGTGTTGAACGACATCTGCACCAAAGCGAATGTTGTGTTTATTGTTTGGTGCGTAGTAAAAGTCGGATTTTAAATTAAAATCAGTAATACCAGATCCAACTTCAAAATCAATAATGTCAAACGAAGAAGAAATCAGGTAGTTATAATCAGAAAAAGTGAATGTAGTATTGGCAAACAACTTAGGATTGAAGATATGATTCCAACGAGCAGTAGTAGTAATATTTCCCCAATCAAAACCAGCAGAAAAATCATCGGTATTAAAACCAAAAACATCCCTTCCAAAATAACCACTTACAAACAATCTATCCTTCTCTGTTAAATCATAGTTCAATTTCGCATTCATATCATAAAAATAATAATCAGGAATTTGATCCCAATCCGGATTATCTGCATTTGAGTTATTGGCTATTCTAGTGAAGATATCTGCATAGGTACGACGTCCAGAAACGATAAAAGAGCCTTTTTCCTTCACTATTGGTCCTTCAAGGGTTAAACGAGAGGCAATCAGCCCTATCCCACCTTGAGCACCAAACTTTTTACGGTTACCTTCTCTTAGTTTTACATCAATCACTGAAGACAGTCGCCCACCATATTGTGCTGGGAAGCCACCTTTATACAACTCTACATTCTTTACAGCATCTGCGTTAAACGTACTAAAGAATCCAAATAGATGAGATGGGTTATAAACTAGAGCCTCATCTAGTAGAATTAGATTTTGGTCTGGTCCGCCACCCCGTACTACAATTCCAGATGATCCTTCTCCTGCGGACTGCACACCGGGCTTGAGTTGTAGTGTTTTAAGGATGTCTACCTCACCAAACAGTGCTGGCAGTAATTTCGCATCTTTTGTGGATAGTCTATCAACGCTCATCTGTGTACTGTTGACTTGCTCTTTAGCTGAATTCGCCTTTACGACTACTTGAGCTAGTTTTTGAGAGCTAAACCCAAGCTCTACATCAAGAGTAATATCATTTGTTGTCGAAATTGTTTTTCGGGTATCATCAAAACCAACGTAAGTGTAGGTTAGCGTGGTGGTTTGTCCTGAAGGAATTGTAAGGCTGTAAAACCCATAAGCGTTAGAGGTTGTTCCATTCTGAGAGATGGAGTCGATAACGGTTGCTCCAATCAAAGTTTCTCCACTTGTGACGTCCTTGATATAACCACTCACGGTAATGTTTTGCCCTTGTAAGATGGCGGCAAGAAACATATTCAACAAGAGTACAAATAGGATTTTTTTCATTTGAACTAAAATTTACTAATTGATGTTAATGATAAACACTGACTTATTATTACTAGGACAATTCAAACGGTCTTTACACTTAGTATTATTTTGCAAAAGTACTTTCTCTTTTTAATATAATTAATGATATTCGACAAACAACATATACTTCTCTGCTAAATGGTTGAAAATGATTGGAGACGGAAATAGCAATAAAACAATTTTCATAAGCACTTTTGAAACGAAAATTATCTAAGATTGTTCAAATCAATATTATAAGTTCGAATTTAATTTTGATTGAATAAATCCTTTAACAACATCCACACCAGAATTGAAACTATTATTGTTATTAATGATAATGTCTGCGTCCCCTTTGTAAGGTAGAATGTATTTATCATAAGCAGGTGATACATGCTTTTCATACCGATAAAGAACATCATCCAAAGGATAATTACGCTCTAATCTGTCCCGTTTAATTCGTCTTATCACCTTTAATGTTTCCTTTGCTTCCACAAATAACTTTAATTCTAAAAGCTCAGCTACTTTGGGATAATGAAAAATGAATAATCCTTCAATGATTAGAATTGGAGCTGGTTTGAATTCTAATTTTGCTGGTTCTTTATCCGAATTATTGAAGGTGTATTCCAAAAGTTCAATAGTTTCTCCATTAATCAGTCTTTTTAGATCAGCTACTAGTCGATCACTATCAATAGAGTTCGGTCGATCAAAATTTTTAATGCCTTTGCTATCAAGCTCCTGTTCTTCTCGTGGTCGATAGTAATCATCTTGTGAAATGACACAGATCTGCTTTTTAGAAAACCCTTTCATGATTTCCTTTAAAAACGTTGTTTTACCAGACCCACTTCCTCCAGTTATTCCAATAATGTATGGTTTGTTTACACTCATGTTAGCATTTATAAATCGATACAATAGGCGCCAAAATTATAAAATTCAACCTACTTTTCACTTAAAAAAGTAAACTAATTGACAATTAACATTTGGATTGAAGATCAGACTCCTAAGGGCAAGTACTAGACGACCGCTTTACTATCCACAGATAACAATCGTCCATTACTGTAAACACCCAACACCTTACCGATTAGCGCCTGTCCCAAGAACGGTGAGTTAATAGATTTTGAGTGAATATCAGATGGTTCGAAGGTCCAACAAAAATCATCAGAAAAGAAAGTGAGATTTGCAGTTTGTCCGACTTTCAGCACCGGCACTTCCAAATTCAACAGTTCATAGGGGCGAATGCCCAGTTTCTCAACCATCGTTTCCACTCCAAATTGATCAGAGAGCACCGTATTGGCAGCAGCAAACGCAGTTTCTAGACCAATCGCCCCAAAACTCGAGTACAAAAACTCTAGATCCTTGTCTTCTCGATTCTGTGGTAAGTGATTGGAGCAAATAATATCAATCGTGTCATCACCAATTCCGGCGATCAGTCCCTCTCGGTCTTCTTCAGTACGAACGGGTGGCATGACTTTCAAATTGTGCTCAAAAGACGCTACATCCTCATCTTTGAAATATAGATTTACAGGATTCACGGAAGCAGTTACTTGCGTTCCTCGTTCTTTGGCTTCACGAATCAACGCTACAGACCTTGCACTTGACACATTGGCGATATGTAATTTGGAATCCGCATATTCACACAAGAGAATATCGCGTTGAACCATTAACTCTTCTGCGATGGCCGGAATGCCTTTTAAACCAAGGATAGTGCTTACTGGTCCTTCGTGTACTTGCCCCTTTGCACTGATTTGTTTGTTGTAGGGACGATTGATCACTACGCCGTCAAACGATTTTGTGTAGCGTAAGGCGCGCATCATCATACCACTATCTTGAATCGATTTTAGGCCATCAGAAAAGGCTACAGCTCCTGAGTGATGCATGTCTATCATTTCTGAGATCTCCTTGCCGTCACAATGCTTAGAAACAGCTCCTATCGGATAAACAGTAATGGGATAATCTGTTAATTTGTTTTTGAGATACAACACTTCTGACTTGGAATGTACCGTAGGCTGTGTGTTGGGTAAGCAAGCGACACCTGTAAACCCACCAACTGTGGCCGCTTTTGCCAATGAATGTAAGTCTTCGTGATGCTCAAGTCCCGGATCTCCTACAAAAGCACCAATATCAAGCCATCCTGGAGACGTGTAAGCGCCTTGCAAATCAATTACTTGGTCTGCTGATTCCGTGATTTCAGGACTAATATTAGTGATGATGCCGTTTTGAAGGAACAGACAAACGACTTGCCCATTATGTGGAGATGAAGGATCAGTGATTCGGGTATTTTTGATCAGTACACTGCTCATACTGTTAAGTCTTCCAGAATTTAATTAAGAAAATTTCGATTAGGAGGAAGATAAGTGCGGCAATGATACACCATTTCCAATATACTTTCCCCATACTTCGCTCGCCGATTAATTCAGTAAAGTCGGTATTCTCATTCGATTTGATTACGACTGCATTTTTGCCAGTGATTTCCTCCAATTCTTTTTCAGAAAAGTAGTCCATCTTAGACTCTTTGCGATCATAATTGAAGGCGTATTCATTTAGTATTTTATCTTTTTCCAAAAACAATTTATAGTAGCCTGCTTCTTTTACCTGATTATTAATAGACAGGATCGTTTTTGGCCCAACGCTTTTCTGCTCTGGAATAAACTCATCCTCCTTGCCTTTTAGCTTGTAAACCATCTCAGCATCTGATGACTTGTTTGCTGTTTCTAGCAGGTTATCTTTCCCAATCACATAAGCAATCTGCATGTCTTTACCAGTAGAAATGGACATTTTATATAACAATGGGACAAAAATCTCACCGCTCTGCGCCAAGGAATTCAGTTTTACGTCCAAGGGCGCACTGCACACATAGAGACTCCCCTGCCCGACTTTATATTTGCCCAAATAACTACTTCCATCCCGATATCTCAAAATCACTTCTTCACCACGACTTCCATACCTTGTCATTCTAAAATTCCCTTTCGTTTCAGGCAGTTTTATATTTTCAGCAATCCTTTCAAAAACATCATTGTAAATGAACTCGTCTGTATTGATATAGGAAACACTTCTAACTTTCGTCTCAAATTGCTCGAACTCATTGGCTTTGAAGCTACTTAGAAAGGATGTATAAGAAGAGATTGTGCTATTCTTTGCTGGAAACACCAACACATTACCTCCGTTCTTTGTGAATTGAAGCAACTCAGCAGCTAAACCACTTGAAACCGTTTTCAATTCATTTAGGATGATGAGTTGAAAGTCAGTAAACTTAGAGTAATCCAGCTTCCCACTATTTTGATTAGTTACCTTAAAATACGGATTGGACTTAAACACAGCATCCAAATATTTATTGGAATAGGCACCATTCACCGTAAGGATATTTATTTTAGGTAACACTTCAAAGGTAAAGTAATAACTATCGTCAAATTGGACCGGGAAATCAGTAATGGTGATATTGGCTTCGTGCCATCCCGTTTTCAAAATAGTAACATTGACTGTATCGTAAGCGAACGAGTTGGCCTTTACCGAAAGGTTCCCCAATGGTTTTACTTGATTGTCAAGTGTTAAGTTGATCCGGACATCATCTGCATCCTCATCACTCAAGTTACTAATTTTGATGATAAGCGGATTCGTTTGATTTAACATTCGCACAGGCGCTTCAAACCAGCAAGAGTCTACACTGATATTCCGCTTTTGTACACTTTGCAACGGGACCAATGTTACTTCTAACGTGGTATCTGCTAATTCCTGTTCTGTGATATCTGTTATATTTTTTTGAAAATCAGAAATCAGATAACTGAATTTGTGTTCAGCGTCAGCAGAATTAAGGGCTTGTTTTTGGCGAAGGAGAGATTTAGTCATATCCTTTACCGCATGGGTGAGTTTCACCTCTTCTATCAAGCTCAGTGCATCTTCTTTAGAGACGAGTCGCTGGTGCCTGCCCTCAAAATCATTGGTTAGTATTTGAAATTGGTCTTCTACTGAGTACGCTTTGACGATTTCAGTGGCGCGTTGTTTAGCTTTTTCGAGTAGCGGTACATCCTGACTCATACTGCTCATGCTAAATGAGTTATCAACAAACAAGCTGACTGCTTTCTTTCCTTGCTTAATAGCGGCTTCCTCTAGTGGAATGAAAGGTTGCGCAAATGCCAATACCAAAGCCGCTACTGCGAGGAGCCTAGACAATAGGACCAACAAGTGTTTTAGTTTAGACTTAGAACTGGTTTCCTCTTTGACCTCTTTGAGGAATTTCACGTTAGTGAAATAGACTTTCTTAAACCGTCTAAAGTAAAACAAATGAATTATGATAGGAATAGCTAATGCCAACAAACCCCACAAAAATGATGGATATACAAAGTTCATACGATCACAAAAATAGGTAAGAATTCGAATTGTACAAACACTTATACGGATTCAGATTGAAGAAAGTTGGAATATTCTTTTTTACAGCACCGGAAAGGCTTACTCTAAAGCAGCAAAAACAGTGTCTAGACAGCATTATAAATATTCAACAATATTCATCTATCTATTTAGAATTAATTAAGAAAAGTATCTTAATTATTATTAGAATTCGCAATGTTTTTCATTTTAATCAACAAAAATGAAACCCTAATGGAAGAATTTGGTATAAAATTTAGTGTAGTATAAACTGTAGTTGTTACTTTTTTAACGAAAGAATGTCATAGAAGCGTAGATCTTTTGACATTCTCAATAGAAAACATTCATTATTAATACTAATTCGTATCTTGTTCAAAAATGCAAAAGCCTAGATCATGAAACAACTCTTTTTCCTTATTATAACGCTTGGATTATCATTCAGTGTTTTCGCTCAATTACAACTTGAAGGTCAACCTGATGCAATCCAACCGCCTGCTTTTGAAACCATTACAACTAATCAGGCGAGGAATTGTGGTACTACAATTTACGAAGATCACTTACGTAGCTTAGATCCTAACTATGATGCTAAAAAGGAATCCGTGTTTAGAGAAGCTCAGAAAATTGGAGCACAGCAAAGAAGTGGTGTAGTTGTCACTATTCCTGTAGTAGTTCATGTGGTGTATAACACATCAACAGAGAATATCTCTTTGTCTCAAATTCAATCTCAGATTGCAGTTTTAAATAAAGATTTCAGACGAACTAATTCAGATGCATCCCAAACGCCGCAAGTGTTTCAAAACATCGCTGCTGACAGTGAAATCGAATTTTGTCTTGCAAGTGTAGACCCCAATGGCGCTGCTACTAATGGAGTTACGAGAACTCAAACCAATAGAACAAGTTTTCAGGTTCCTTATTCAACTAATGATCCAGAGCCACTAAAATTCACAGCGCAAGGTGGAAAAGATGCTTGGAATTCGACAAAATACCTTAATATGTGGGTTGCAGACATTAGCAATGGCGTATTAGGTTATGCCACCTTCCCAGGTACATCAACAGCTGCCAGAGATGGTGTCGTTATGGGATATAAATACTTCGGAACCTCAGGAACGGCACAAAGTCCTTACAACGGAGGAAGAACCGCTACTCACGAAGTTGGGCACTATTTAGGACTCAGACACATCTGGGGAGACGGAGCTTGCTTTGCGGATGACAATATTACTGACACACCAACTTCTGGTGCTAGTTACGGAGGCTGTCCAACACACCCTCAATCTTCTTGTAGTACAACAGACATGTTCATGAATTATATGGATTATGTTAATGATAACTGTATGAATTTGTTTACTCAAGGACAAAAAGCGGTGATGGTCGGTGTGCTTCAGAGTCAACGCTCTAGTGTTATCGGTAATGCGTCAACTGCTTGTGGCACTATCAACCCTTCTCCTTGTAATGACCTAGCCTCAGGTCCGGGTGTAATGGGTTTTGAAGCGAATGAAAATACTAGTACCTGGAGTATTGAAGATGCAAACGGTGATGGTTTTACATGGCGATTTTCCGACAAACCAACGAATCATACAGAATGGGGTCCAAGAACAGGAAACAAATTGGCTGTATACACATGGAATGATAACAACCTAAATATAGGGGCTGATGATTGGTTATGGTCTAATTGCATAGCGTTTCAGACAAATCACCAATATGAGATTACCTTCTGGTATGCTGCTGGATCTGACGGTACAGGAACCTATCCTGAAAAATTAGAAGTCGCCTTATCTACTGGTCAAAACGCTACTGCTGTAGTTGGAACTATTGAATCAGAATTTACAATTTCAAACGCTTATCCAGGATTTCTAGAGAAAAAAATTAATTTTGGAATAACTGGTGGAGGAGACGGTTATATAGGTTTTCATGCCACAAGCGCTGCAAACCAATATGCACTACAGCTTGATGACTTATTGATTAGAGACTTATCTGCTGTTGCCAATGAAGAGATTGCGGAGGAGGAAATGTTCCAACTTTACCCTAACCCTGCATCCGACTATTTACACTTAGAGGTCAATAGCCCTGATTTCTTGGAAGAAGCGGAAGTCAGAATTTACGATATGACAGGCAAGTTACTGCTAAACAAACAATTGACAGCAGTACAAAATGAAGACATCACTTTTAATGTGTCTGACTTCTCTAATGGAATTTACATTGTAAACTTAGTATCTGGCGGAAAGATCAGTACTAAAAAGGTAGTCATTTCAAAGTAAAAAGTTATCTACTAATACTCGATATTTTGCACGACAAAATAGTTTTGAACTTGCTTTACACCTACGAAGCAAGTTCTTTTTTTACACCCTAGACAACTTATTTATGTCAAAATACGTTACATTATCGAAATGTCAATTCAAAATTAATATCTTGTGAGTTAATCACTTTCTTAAAGAGGAATGAACGGATTTTATAAAATAATACTAGTCAGCCTGCTCTTTATCTCTTTCGATTGTATGGCAACACACAATCGTGCTGGAGAAATCACTTACAAGCAGTTAAATGAATTATCCTTTGAGGTTACTATCACAACCTACACAAAAACCAGTAGTTCTCAAGCGGATAGGGACAGCCTAAACCTATGTTGGGGTGATGGATTTTGTGAGTGGGTACCCAGAAATAATGGGCCTATTGTTGGGGGCAATCACACGGGCGAACCATTGCCAAACGATATTAAAAGGAATACCTACGTCAGTAGGCATACTTATCCAGGCCGATTTACTTACATTGTTTCGATGACGGATCCCAACAGAAATGGTGATATACTTAACGTAAACTTCCCTAATTCTATTCAAATCCCCTTCCACCTCTCTACTAAAATAGTGATACTGAACACTCAGTTTCAGGGAACCAACGACTCCCCTATCCTATTGGAACCACCAATTGATAATGGCAATGTGGGACAACCATTTATCCATATTCCTAATGCCTTTGATGCAGAAGGAGATAGTTTAAATTTTGAGTTTATTGTTCCCAGAAAAGATACGTTTACTGATGTGGATGATTATAAATATCCAGATGAGATTGTCCCAGGACCAATGAATCAAATCTTCCTAGATGAAAAAACTGGGGAATTCAGATGGTTTAACCCTCAGAAAAAAGGAGAATACAACATCGCTTTTCTGATCACTGAATACCGATCAGGAATTCCAATTAGTTGTATCATCAGAGATATGCAAATCACGATCCTTGAAGAGGATAACCGCCCGCCAGAAATAGAAACAATAGACGAGATCTGTGTTGTAGCTGGTGACACCATCGACTTTGATGTCATTGCAAGCGACCCAGATACTGGTCAACTAGTAAGATTGACGACAACTGGTGGACCTTATCAGGTAACACCTAGCCCTGCAACGTTTACTGTGGCGCCCGGCTACCAGCCGTCTCCCTTGACTGGTAAGTTCGTTTGGGCCACCACTTGTGAACACATTCAAGATCAATTTTATCAAGTCGTTTTCAAAGCAGAAGACAATTATTTGAATGGAAATGGTGATTCTGCCATTTTATCCACTCAAAAGACGGTTCGAATAAAGGTCGTTGGACCGCCTCCCCAAAACCCACAAGCAGTTGGAGGAAATGGTGCGATTTCCGTTTGCTGGGATAAGCCTTACGCTTGCGAATATCTAGGACTAGAGTTCCGTGGTTTTTCCGTCTGGCGAAAAGAATGTGGTACCACTTTTACACCAGACACTTGTGAGACAGGACTATCAGGAAGAGGGTTTATAAAGATTGCAGATACGCTAACGGTTGGTCAGGGTAATAGTTATTGTTATCAAGATAATGACGTTGAGCGTGGCCGTTGTTACTGTTACCGTATATTAGGTAATTTTGCTGAAATTAATCCTGCAGGTTTTCCTTATAATTTCTCTGAAAGTATTACCTCTGAAGAAACATGTGTGCAATTGGCACGTGATCTACCGATTCTTACCAATGTCAGTGTAGACATCACAGACTTCAGTAATGGTGAAATGTTCGTACAATGGTCAAAACCAAAAGGCGAAGACCTTGACACATTACTCAACCCTGGTCCTTATACCTATGAACTTTGGCGGTCTCAGGGCTTCAACCCAAACAATGCTGTCAAAGTGTATTCAGCTACAGCACCAACCTTCTGGCAAGCAAACGACACTACTTTTACCGATCAGGGATTGAACACCCTTGCTAATCCTTATACCTACGAAGTGGCCTTTTGGGTCAATGGTAATGACTCACTCGGTATTTCGCTTCCCGCTTCTTCTGTTTTCCTAGAAGTGGCTTCTAGCGATGAAATCAATATACTATCTTGGGATGAGAATGTGCGATGGTCCAACACGGATTACGTAATTTGGAAAAGAGATAACGCTACTACGGTTTACAATCCCGTGGATACCGTTCAAGTACAAAACTATGATGATGAAGGGCTTGTAAATGGAATTGAGTATTGCTACTTTATCGAAAGTATTGGTACTTATGGTATTCCGGGTATCATAGATCCAATTATTAATCTGTCTCAAAGAGCTTGTGGCACGCCACTTGACACTATTCCACCGTGTCCACCAACCCTTATCGTTACTAACGACTGTCCTACGGCAGATGATAGTGCTATAGAGTCCTCATTTGCTAATTTTCTGGAATGGACCAATCCGAATAACACATGTGCAGATGATGTCGTTGCTTACAATATCTATTACACAGAAATCCAAGGTGGCGATTTTCAGATTATAGAGACGATAACCGTGCCTACTGACACCAACTTTACGCATACCATTGGATTCACTCTTGCGGGTTGCTATGCGGTCACAGCTATAGATTCTGTTGGCAATGAAAGTGAGCTCAGCAATATTGTATGCATGGACAATTGTCCAGTTTATACTTTACCAAATGTCTTTACACCTAATGGTGATGGTGCTAATGACTTTTATATTCCATTCCCATATCGGTTTATAGATCGAATTGATCTACGTATTTTCAATCGACATGGGCAATTGGTACATGAAACAACAGATCCAGACATTAGATGGGATGGCACCAATCTTAGTGGTAAACCACTGGCTACTGGAGTATATTACTACCATTGTTACGTTTACGAAGATCGTTTAGCTGGCATAATAAAACGTCCAGATCAACTATCTGGATATATCCACATTATTTACGGAAACGACTAGTTATGTTTACTGGAATCATTGAAACCCTTGGAACTGTAGAAGCCATTGAACAGGAAGGAGAAAATTTTCACTTTACTGTATCCTCGTCATTATCTGATGAACTGAAAATTGATCAAAGTATTTCACATAATGGTGCTTGCCTTACCGTCGTCAAACAACAGCCGGGTCGCCATATCGTTACTGCGATTAAAGAGACGATGGATAAAACTAATCTCGGACAACTAGCTGTTGGTCAATTCGTTAATTTAGAGCGTGCAATGCTTGCTGACGCAAGACTTGATGGGCATTGGGTTCAGGGCCATGTCGACACGACTGGAACCTGTATATCTGTTGAAAACGCTGATGGAAGCTGGTACTACACCTTCGAGTATGAAGTTTCCCCTGAGCACTTACTAGTTGACAAGGGTTCTGTTTGTATCAATGGTGTGAGTCTCACTGTCTGTGACCCTGTGGATAATCGATTTTCGGTGGCCATCATTCCTTATACCTACGAACACACTACGTTTCATTCCATTGAGCCTGGAACCAGAATCAATCTGGAATTTGATATTTTAGGCAAGTACATTTCTCGTTACTTAAAGCTTTATATGGATAAAAGATAGTGATTAGTGGTTAGTGATTAGTGTTTAATTATTGACGCGCAGAACGTGTTTTCAGTTGAAATTCATTTAGAATCATGAATAGATGCAAATACTCGGACCCAAATTCATAATTCGGGTTAAATTGGCAGAGATAGGACCAGGGATGGGAGGTGTTGTTTGAACACCGCATGAGAATTGGCTTTGCGGGAAGAGCGGAGAGAGTGCCGGACAGCCCGTCAGGGCCCCAAATAGAAATCAAAACGCTACCCAAATGAAATTTAAACGGATCAAATTCGTTATTAAACAAAGGAAAATAACATCCTTGCTAAAAAAGGATGTTGCAAATCTCAGTTAAATAATTATATTTGTATTAGTGAAAAGTGTTGCTCTCATATTAGCCGTATACATTGGGATTCTGTCCTTTGTGCCTTGTTATGATGGATTTCACGATTGTGATGACCATCAAAATACAGAAATGACGCATGATCATGATGATACCAGCCATGACCATCAATCAAATGATGGCTGCACTCCTTTTTGTGTTTGCTCGTGTTGTGGAACTGTAGTTGTGCTTTCAGAGATGAGAGAAGTTGACTACTTCGTTTTAGCACCAGTGACAATTAATCAAATTGATTACACTACAATGGCTGAGCACCCGTTTCTACCCGGCGTTTGGCACCCACCAACCTTAGGATAATGGTTCAATAGGACAACTATGTCCATTCGATTCCGTTTATTATTCTAAATAAAAACAAATGTTTGATAAGATTATAGCTTATTCTATTAAGAATAAGTTTGTTATAGCTTTACTGACATTGGTATTGATAGGTGCAGGGCTTTATTCCCTTAAGAAACTGCCAATTGATGCCTTACCTGATATTACCAATAATCAGGTTCAAATCATTACTACTTCTCCCTCACTTTCTACTAAGGATGTAGAACTGTTTATCACCTACCCAATAGAGATGGCAGTAAAGTCTATTCCAGAAATTGTGGAACTGCGCTCTATCAGTAGATTTGGGTTAAGCGTGGTGACTGTTGTGTTTAAAGAAAGTACCGACCTATATTGGGCGAGAAATCTGATCACAGAACGTTTGCGCGAAGCAGAAGAAAACATCCCAGAACATTATGGTAAACCAATGCTGGCTCCAATCAGTACAGGACTAGGAGAAATTTACCAGTATACTGTCGCAGCAGCAAATGGCTTTGAGGACAAGTATAATGCAATGGATCTCCGTTCTATGCAAGATTGGCTGATTGCTCCACAACTCCTAGGCACACCTGGTGTTGCTGAAGTCAATACACTCGGTGGAAAGCTTAAAGAATATGAGGTCGCTGTAGATCCAAATGTCTTAAAAGGGATGGAGCTTTCAATGCTTGATATCTATGATGCCATCACCATGAATAATGAAAATGCAGGTGGTGCGTACATTGATAAAAAACCATATGCCTATTACATCAGAAGTGTTGGGGTCATCACCTCTTTAGAGGAATTGCGTAAAGTCGTAGTCACTACTAGAAATGGTATCCCCATCCTTGTAGGAGATGTCGCTGAAGTCGGTTTTGGTAACCCAGTCCGATATGGCGCAACCACCAAAAACGGTAAAGGAGAAGTGATCTCAGGAATGGTTATGATGCTCAAAGGCGCTAACAGTGCCGAAGTCGTAGCGGATGTCAAAGATAAAATTGAGGCCATCAAAAAAACATTGCCGGAAGGCGTTGTAATTGAACCTTTTCTAGATAGAACAAAGCTAGTCGACAAAGCCATTAGCACTGTTACAACCAACCTACTAGAAGGTGCCCTAATCGTCATCTTCATCCTCATCCTATTGATTGGTAACCTTAGAGCAGGGCTCATTGTTGCTAGTGTCATTCCACTAGCACTACTGTTTGCCGTTTGCATGATGAGCGCATTTGGAGTAAGTGGCAACCTGATGAGTTTGGGCGCCATTGATTTTGGGTTAATTGTAGATGGTGCAGTCATCATCGTTGAGGCCATTGTACACCAGATTTATAGTCGCAAGGAGGCCGTTCAATTGAGTCGTTCAGAAATGGATGAAGAAGTGTATGCCGCTTCTAGTAAAATCAGGACGAGTGCCGCCTTTGGAGAGATCATTATTCTAATCGTATATTTGCCAATCTTAGCACTTGTAGGCATTGAGGGTAAGATGTTTATGCCCATGGCACAAACGGTTTCCTTTGCAATTTTAGGCGCATTTATTCTATCATTGACCTATGTACCAATGATGAGTGCTGCTTTTCTTTCTAGAAACATTAATCCTAAAACTACCATATCAGATCGCATCATTCGGTTTTTTCATCGCTTGTATGAGCCAGTTCTCCTAGTTTCACTTCGATTTAAAAAGACCATTATACTGTTAACATTACTACTTACTGCTGGCGCCGCTTACTTGTTTTTACAATTAGGAGGAGAGTTTATTCCAGTGCTAAGTGAGGGTGACATTGCTTCACACATCATCATTCCTCCAGGTAGTTCACTAGAACAGGAGATCTACATGACTACTGCTTCTGAAAAATTGATCCTGGAGAATTTCCCTGAAGTAGAACAAGTAGTTTCCAAGATTGGAAGTGCTGAAGTCCCAACAGATCCAATGCCAATGGAAGTAGCAGACATGATGGTCATTCTTAAGGATAAAAAGGAATGGACTAGTGCCAAAACACTAACAGAAATGTATAAAAAAATGGAGGTGGTCCTAAATGACTTACCAGGCGTGACGACTGAGTTCACCCAACCCATTCAAATGCGTTTCAATGAGTTGATGACGGGGATTCGATCCGATGTTGGGGTAAAAATATTTGGCGACGACCTTGAGCGTCTAATTGCTACTAGTGAACAGATTGAGGGTATACTGAATACAATCTCAGGAGTAGTAGACGCAAGAGCAGAAACCGTTTTTGGGTTGCAACAGTTGAATATTCGCTATGATAAAAATAAAATTGCCTTATATGGGCTCAATATCTCTGATATCAACAAACTCATTACCATGGGCTTTTCGGGATTAGCGGCAGGACATGTGTATGAAGCTGAAAAACGATACAACGTGGTTGTCCGACTGAATAAGGATAGTAGGAACTCCATAGAGGATGTAAAAGCGTTAAACGTTGAACTGCCTTCAGGTGGGCAGATTCCCCTTGGCCAGTTAGCGGATATCAAATTAGAACGAGAGTCCGCGCAGATTAGCCGTGAGCAAGGAAAGCGACGTATCATTGTTGGGTTTAACGTACGTGACCGTGATGTTGAAAGTGTTGTTGATGAATTACAAGCAAGAATTGATAACGAAGTGAATTTACCAATTGGATACTACACAGAGTTTGCTGGGCAGTTTGAGAACCTGAAGGCCGCCAAACAACGGCTTAGTATTGCAGTGCCTGTTGCCTTATTCCTTATTTTTACTTTACTGTTTATGACGTTTGGGAATATCAAGCAGTGCTTACTGATATTTACAGCGATACCGTTGTCTGCTATTGGTGGTGTGACGGCACTTTGGTTGCGAGACATGCCATTTAGTATTTCAGCGGGCATCGGGTTTATCGCATTGTTTGGTGTGGCAGTGCTCAACGGCATCGTGCTGATTGGTTACTTCAATCAATTGAAAGAGGAAGGCATTACGGACATCATAGAGCGGATTAAACTTGGTACTGAGGTCAGACTCCGTCCGGTGATTATGACGGCCTCAGTGGCGTCCCTAGGCTTTTTACCGATGGCATTGAGTAATAGTGCGGGAGCTGAGGTCCAAAAACCATTGGCCACTGTAGTGATTGGGGGACTGATCACTGCTACCCTACTGACGCTGATACTGTTGCCAATTTTGTATTATTATTCAGAAAAACTAGGAAAAATGAATATCGGGAATCTTAAAAGTAGTTCGATGATTTTCCTTCTATTGCTAGGATTTGCACATATGAATGGACAAGTCACAACGCTTGAAGAAGCCTACAATTTGATGGAAACCAATAGTGGTCAAATTCAAATTGCAAAGTCGAAAATTGATCGGGCCAAGGTGTTATCGGAAGGAACGTATATCTTCCCAAAGGCAGAAATAGAAGGTAATTTTGGTCAAATCAATAGTATTGGCTTTGATCAATCCTATGGCATTTCCCAATCCTTTAATATCTACGAGCAACGCGCCTCCAAATCACTGGGTAATGCGCAATCAAAGATCTTGGATAGTAGAATTCAGACCATCGTGGCAGAAGGAAAATACAAGGTACAAGGCTTATGGGATCAATTAGAATTCCTAGGCGCTAAATCCAGAGAGATTAGTCAACAACAAGCCGATTGGACGGAATACATTCGGCTCGTTAAACTTAGAGCGCAGTATGGTGAAGAAGCGCAAACAAAAGCACAATTGGCTGAAGCAAGTGCCCAGCAACTGGAATTGAAGTTGATGGAGATCAATTATGAAAAGACTTTCGTCGAATGCTCCTTAAAACAACTATTGAGAACGGAGTTAGACATTACACCCAAGCAGACAGCCTATCAACTTCTTAGGCTACCCAAATCAGACAACAATCAACAGTTTGAAGCACACCCGAAGGTACTGGAAGCCAGACAACAGGTTGAATTGATAAAGGCGCAGCAACAAGTCAACACTGCTGCAAGAAAACCTGACTTTATGCTAGGTTATGAGGTTCAATCCTTTAACGGTCAAATGAATGTCAATGGACAAGTCAGAGAATTTAATGCGATTCCCAGATTCCAGGTAGCAAAGGTCGGTGTCGCTGTTCCATTGTTTAAAAAAGGGTATTCCGCAAAGGAAAAATTATTAGAAAAAGAAATGGTTGTCAATCAAGAAGTTGCTAGTAATATTCAAACAGAGATGACCTTTACCAGTGTTAAATTGAAAGAAGAAGTCAAGGCTTTAGTAAAAAAAATAGAATACATTGAAACCAAGCAAATTCCATTAATAAATGATTTAATTGAAAAATCTAATCAATTGTTTAAATCCGGTGAAACCAGTAATCTGGAACATTTGCAAGCCTTAAATTTACTTGCTGAAGTTCAGTTGGATTATTTGAAAACCATTCACCAACACAATCAAATTATCCTAAAATTGAATTACTTAATTCAATGAATAATTAACAATCAACGCTTCGCTAATTAACGGTTCGCTAATGAATAATTTATAATGAAGGGTTCAAAATAGATAACACGTAGTAGCAATAGTTGTTGATTAATAATAAAACAAAATGACAATGAAAAAGTCAATCTTATATATCTTGTTTATACTCTTTACGTTGATCGGATGCCAACATGATCACGATCATGGGGATCATTCTGGGCATGATCATGAGGAACATCATGACCATGATGAAGTTAACTTCACAAATGCTAGGGGCAATAAGATCATCGCGCTTAACCAAAGACAGTACGAATTTACTGGAATTCAGTTAGGAAAGTATAGTCTCAAAAATATTAATGAGATTCTGGAAGTCAATGGTTATACACGCCTCGATCCTTCTAATGAAGCCAATATCAGTATGCCAATATCAGGCACCATCACCAATGTTAATGTGATTGAAGGAGATGCGGTTACACAAGGACAAACGCTTGCGACTATGAAGAGTCTTGCGTTTAATGAGTTGCTACATGAGCAGGTCAAACTCGACAATCAAAAACAAGCAGTTTATGCGAATTTAGATTTCTTGAAAAAGGATATGGAGCGTCACCAAAAACTAGTTAGTCTGGACGCTATGGCCAAAAAGAAATTCGAGAAAGCGGAGGCGGATTACAAGGTACAACAAGCCAAGCTCACTGCTATCGATCGAGAAGCCGCAGTAATCCAGAACGCGACTAGTATGATTGGCACTGGTTCTAGTAACGAAATTGCGATTACTGCTCCAATTTCAGGTTATGTGACAGACATTCATACGCGAATCGGGTCTAGCATCCAGCAAGGAGAAAACCTCTTCGAAATTGTGAATACAAAGGACATGCACCTTGATCTTATGGTATATGAGCGCGACATCAATAAAATCAAACTAGGCCAACAAGTTCGGTTTTCCCTTGCCAATCAAACGACAGAAGAGATTACAGCGAAGATTTATAACATTGGTAAAACCTTCAAAAACGAGACAAAATCGATCATGGTCCATGCAGATATCAGCGGTGGCAAAAACCTGATTTCAGGGATGTTTGTTAATGCTTTGATTGATGTTGGCAAAGGTTCTAAGGTCAAGGCGGTACCAGAAACTGCAATCGTTCAAGCAGAGGGCAGACATTTTGTGTTTGGTTTTCTGGAACCAGGGAAAGATAAGTCGCAAGATGATCATGGACATGGTCACGACGATGATCATGGACATGACGACCATGCGCACGACGATCACGTACACGACACTGCTAAGGATGATGGACATGCGCATGACGATCACGCTGGCCACGAACACGGCGATGACGAGCATGCTCATGACGACCATGGGCATGATCATGGCAGCCACGATGATCACAATCCTCACGAGCAGGAATACGTTTTTGAGCGTTTAGAAGTGCTGCCTGGTAAAACTAAACTCGGTTATACTGCTGTTCGCTTTTTGTCGATTCCTACTGATGAGGAAAAGCTGGTGTTGGAGGGGGCGTATTACTTGCAGAGTCATTTACAGAAGTCTGAGGGGGCTGGGGGGCACGGGCATGCGCATTAATGAATTCTTTGTTGAGTTAATTTAAAAGGATAAAGAGGTGTCAGAGAAATGAACCAATCACTCCATGAACAATATTGATCTTTTATTTGTAGTTTTACTGTATTAAAAATATACACACAACTATGGAATACAGAAGACTAGGAAACTCAGGACTACAGGTAAGCGCTTTATCGTTAGGCAGTTGGCTCACCTTTGGCAAACAAATCGGTGATGAAATTGCAGAAAAACTGATGGTCCTCGCCTACGAAAACGGAGTGAATTTCTTTGACAATGCTGAGATATACGCCTGCGGCCAATCTGAAATCGTAATGGGTAAAATCCTGAAAAAACAGAATTGGGACCGCAGCTCCTACGTAGTATCCAGTAAAGCGTTCTTCGGAGACGGTGGTCAGAAACCCAATCAAAGAGGCTTATCGCGTAAACACTTGACAGAAGCTTGTCATGCAGCACTCAAACGACTTCAAGTGGACTACCTCGATCTGTATTTCTGTCATCGGCCAGATAAAACAACACCAACAGTCGAAACCGTTCGTACCATGAACACCCTGATTGAGCAAGGGAAAATCCTCTACTGGGGAACTTCAGAATGGAGCGCACAGGAAGTGATGGAAGCACATATGATTGCAGAGAAATACGGGCTTATCGGTCCTACGATGGAACAGCCACAATACAACATGTTTCACCGTGAAAAGGTAGAAGTCGAATTTGATCAAATCTACAAGACAGTAGGATTGGGAACTACGATCTGGTCTCCCCTAGCCTCTGGCGTATTAACGGATAAGTATCTAGGAGAATTCCCGGAAGACACCAGACTGGGGATGGAAGGACTCGATTGGTTGAAAGAGCGTTCCCTCACTCCAGAACGATTAGAGAAGGTGCGTGAACTCAACAAACTTGCTAAAGAACTAGATACAAGTTTGGCGAAAATGGCTATTGCGTGGTGTCTGAAAAACGAAGACGTAAGTACTGTGATCCTAGGAGCTTCGAAAGTCCATCACCTAGAGGAAACACTGACTTCTGTCGACGTATTAGAACAGCTAACAGACGATGTTATGGACAGAATTGAAGTGATTTTAAGCAATCAGCCAGAAAAACCACCCTTTTAAAAAAAATAGTAGTAAAAGTAAGGCCTGCCTGCTGCGCAAAGGAAGGCAGGCTTCAAGAAAACTTAGTACGCTAAAACATTACAGAAACATTTATTGTCATTCTACTAAACAGTACGGTATCCTTGTAGAGATTCTCTATCCATTCACCATTTGGTCCATTACTAAATTGCACTCCTCTTTCTGTATAATTCTGTATTTTCCAGCCAAGTGCAAACTGAAAATGACCTTTCTTTTGCGTTCTAAGTCGGACACCGAATAATGGATTGAGATATAATCCTCCAACTTTTTCGGTAGAAAATCCGTTCCGGTTCCCAGTATTACCACTTATTGAAAAGCCATAACCTGCTCTCATAGTAGCGAATGGGGTAAATGATCTATCCCAAAACTCGTAGCGGTATTCTGCGAATATTGGAGCTATAAGATTTCTAAAGAAGAAATCATAAGAATCAATACCCGCACCTATACCCACAACGGCATTTTTACTAAATCGGTAACCCGTGCTTAATGAAAGGCCTCTTCCTGGATCTACCCAACTTCTTTGCCCTCTTCCCATATTCCCATCCAACGAAATAAGACAGTACGTTTTCTTTCCGGGAATATGATAGTTAGCCTGAGACCTCAATTTATTATTGTATTTTACCTTTCCTTTGAATTCGTCTCCATATTGGATACTTTGAACGTCTCTGTACATGATTCTAATCTTCTGACGTTTGGTATCAATAATATCGACATAATGATCATGATACACCTCAATAATAGTACCCTCCAGCTTTTCTCCATCTTTTAAATGGACAATATCGTTATTAATATCTTTTTGCTTTTGAGCTTGTGAGCTAATAACAGCAGATAAAAGAGCAATCGCAAGTATAAAATATTTTAGGAATTGCATGTCTAAAGGTTTTGATATCGTAAATAATATTTTGAAATAAGGGAACCGACTAGATATAAAAATGGAGCCCCACCAATCGGATCGATAATAAGGCTCCATTGTAAAATTTTATTATGGATTAACAGAAATCGTACTTAGTTCTACAATGTTCTTAGGATCTGCAGCATCATACTGCGTCATTCCAGTAGGACTGACAACAACAACCAAACCACCTGATAATGCAATAACATCAAAAGGATTTGAACTTCTATCAACACTAATAGGAGCACCGATCTCTGTGGGATCGTCCGTTAAATCAAATATCTTAAGTCCATTGTCGCACAAGTAAAGGTGATCATTAGCAATAGCAAGACCTTTAGGATTTTCCATTGCAAAACTCTGGATCATTCTTGTTTGACCATTTCCTATATTTTCAACATCAATAACATCTAATTGATTAACAAAACCATTACAGTCAGTACCACTGTGTATTGTTACATATGCAATGTCATCATTAACAATTACGGGATCACAACCTGTAGCGTGAACAAACATATCAGCAAATTGAGGTGAAGCAGGACTAGTAATATCATAAATGTAAACACCATTTACTGATCCCATAAACAAGTGATCTTTGTAAGGAAAAATAGTTTCGATACCAAATCCAACATTCTCAGTAGTTACAAGCGCTGGATTATTAGTGTTGCTTACATCAAACACTCTTAGTTCTTCAAAATCTACTGTGTAAAGGTAATTTCCAACTGATGTAAAACGTGTGGTTGAACCACCAACGCTAGTTCCAGGGATTCTACCAGAGATATTAGCCATATCTGTAGATGCCATTGTTCCAAAACTACCATCATTCATTTCCATTGGTTGTGAGAAGTCATTCCAGCCTACAACAGCTCCTTCTTGACACTCGAATACTTCAGTAACTTCTGAACTTGTATATCCAATGATAACACCTTTACCTTCAACGAATTGATTTGAAAAGGCATTTTCAGTTCTAGACACTTCTGAGATACTATTCATATTACTTACATCAAGCACCAACATATCCATAGCATTGTCTACGTACATTTTGTTGTCACGGATTGTCATGTCAAAGTTGCCAGGAATCTTTAGGAAACTCACTGGTGTAGGATTAGAAGGATCAGCATTATTAATAATATGAATCCCTTCTCTCTGTTCGTTGATCAATATAAAATCGTTAAAGAAATGGATCTTACCAGGTTCTTTTAACTCCTGAGCGCTCAATTGTTGAATCGGAACTCTGATTTCATCGATAGTCATAAAGATTGGATCAAACTTGGTGTAAGTCAATTCTCTTTGACAATTGTCTTTAAAGCATCCTTGCAAAAAGAAGGAGACCGCTACTAATAGAAAGGGGATTTTTAAATGTTTCATACTTTCAATTTTTAATAAATTTAAGAATTTTTATTTGTTTTGGAAAGTTGTATTCAACTAATAGTGTTAATTAATCAATTCAATGTGTTAAACGGTAACTTTTTCATAAGAATTGCTTTCAATGTGTTAAGATTTAAAAGTTTAACATTTTTTCTCAATTCTCATCATTCCAAATTTCAAATACACTGAACTTATATTTGTTACAACCCGTAACACATTTGTTCTAGTTTGTACACTACTAAGACAATCAGAAATATCAATACACTTATCCCTAGTCACATTTTTTTATTTTTTTGTGAGTTTTTATGCAAAATCTAAGACAAATTGTACTCAAACCACAGTATAATTATGAAACGATTAACTTTACTACCAACATTATTACTTTTATGTTCAATGGCTTTCGGCCAAAACGGATTTCAACCAGTAGATAGAGCATTGGTTGATGGATATGTTGTCCTCAAAACTGGACAAAAGTTAGAAGGTAAAATTAAAATCCAAAATTTTGAAAAGATGGCTGAAACTGTCATATTCTTCAATGAATTAAACATCCCAATGATATACAAGCCTGATGATTTATCGTCTTATGGTTTGAAAATGGTGTTTAGAAATGAATCAGGCGATCTTAAAAGGGAGTGGAGAAACTTTGAAAGTAAAACCGCTTCAACACCAGCTTCAAAGGAAGAACAGATTTCGCTGGTATTTGTACAGAATGAATAAAGATCAAATACCAAATAATTAGAACATTAGAAGTAAAAATTTTTATGCAAAACTCTTGTCTTCAATCGGCAAGAGTTTTTTGCTATTCAGAATAATTAGCTTTGTTAATATTTCAATGAATAGAAGCGTATAACCACCTCAGATTATACAGATTAAAACAAAAGGGATTGATTACCGTATGCTGCACTATTACAAAGATTTAGGCAGACTTAGGACAGAAGAGGAAGACCTCAATTAATGTTAGCATAAGACTAAGGGCTTGATTTTAAATCAAAAACTGTTGTTATTCCTACCATAATTGTATATTTGGGTCGAAGCGAAATTCTTATTTCGAAAAAAATACTTCATGAAAATGCCGACATCCAAATCCATTATTTACTGTCTACTGGCAGTGTCTGCATTCCTACTCATGTACTGTAATCAGCCAACTACGCATCACATCTCGGGTGCCGCCAATAAATTCAGAAATTTGCACGACAGTGTTAAGTATGTTGGGATGCAAACCTGCCGCTCTTGTCATGAAAACATCTATGAGACCTACATTCAAACAGGAATGGGACAGTCATTCGACATCGCAACCAAGTCTAAGAGTTCCGCCAAATTCGATCAGCACGCAGTCGTGTATGATAAGGACCTGGACTTCTATTACAAACCATTCTGGAACAAGGACACACTCTACATTAAGGAATTTCGCCTAAAAGGTACCGACACGACCTACTCCCGTACTGAGAAAATCAGTTATGTGATTGGTTCCGGGCAACATACCAACTCCCACTTGATCAATGAAAATGGTTATGTGTATCAAACACCTATCACCTTCTACACACAAGATGGTAAATGGGATATGGCTCCTGGGTTCGACAATGGCGCCAACTCCAGGTTTTCAAGAATTATCGCTTCTGAATGCATGACTTGCCACAACCACTTACCTGTTCCAGTAAAAGGAGCACAGAATAAATACGAACAAGTACCCACTGGTATTGAGTGCGAGCGTTGTCACGGTCCAGGCGAAATACACGTCAAAGAGAAACTTGCTGGTGAGATCATCGACACCTCTAAATACATAGACTATTCGATTGTCAACCCCGCTAACCTTCCTGTAGAATTGGAAGTAGACATTTGCCAGCGTTGCCACCTTCAAGGCACAGCAGTACTCAATGAAGGCAAAACCTTCTACGATTTCCGACCAGGAATGCCGCTTAGCGCTGTCATGAACGTATTTCTGCCAAGATACGCCAATAGTCACGAACGATTCATTATGGCTTCTCAAGCCGACCGAATGCGTCTAAGCAAGTGTTTTACTGTAGGAAAGGTCAGTTGTACGAAGTGCCACAATCCACATCAATCTATAAAGTCAACAGCAATTGAAACGATTAACGCTGCTTGTTTGGACTGCCACAAGCAAACAATTGAGGAAGTCTGTCCAGTGCCGATGAGTGAGCGCGTCACCAAAAACAATGACTGTGCGGGATGCCATATGCCCAAGTCAGGCAGTATTGACATTCCCCACGTTCGAATTACTGATCATTTTATTGGCAAACCCATTTCAGAACAACAGAAATCTGATATCCAGGGATTTGTAGGTCTGGAATGCCTGACTGACGAACACCCTAGTGATCTGTTGATGGCACAGGGCTATATCGCTTTATTCGACAAATTTGTCCCCGAACAACAGATGCTTGATTCTGCGAAGTTTTTCTTAAATCGATCTGACGCTAGTAAAAAGGAGAAACTCAAAACAGCGGTCCATTATCATTTTGCTGAAAAAGATTTTAGGGCCGTCGTAAGAACTTATGAGCAATTGACAGATAATCAGATAGATGATCCTTGGACGGCGTATCGAATTGGGGACAGCTATTCAAACTTGAGACAAACCCCGAAAGCTCTAGCCTTCCTGCAGCAAGCTGTTGATCAACTCCCTTATCAGCTCGACTTTCAAAACAAACTTGGCGTGGCGCTTTTGGAAGAGAAGCAATACGATAAAGCCATGGAAACGTTTAAATTCATCTTAAGTGAAAATACTAAACAACCAATCGCTCACAACAATCTTGGATTCCTTTACCTCTTGAAAGGAAATGGCACAAAAGCAATTGATCACATTGATAAGGCGCTAGCCCTTGATCCTGATTATGAAAAAGCCTGGCTGAATAAACTAAGTTTCCTTGTTGGCACCAAGAAAATGAATGAAGCCCAACAATTATTGAAAATCATGGTCAAAAAGTTTCCGGAAAGCGAAAAAATCAAGCAGGTTCAGGCTAGATTATTTAAAAAACCTTTATAACACACAATTTTGAAACCACCTTTTTTATTTACGCTATTAATATTGATTGGATGGAGCTGTGAGACTGCTCATAAAAAAGAGACGACCCAGGTTCAGAATCAGACGCAGACCAAACAGCAAACATCTCCACCCTCAAAACAATATCAACCCAGTACTAAGGAAAAAAAGTTGATCGGTCACGGCTTTGACTTTCAAAATAATGGGAAATCGGAAACGGATACGGTAGAATTGAGCCAAGTATTCACCAAGGAGATTATTGATCTTGAGATTGCTCCCCTACTAACCAAAGACTTTCAAAAAGGAATGTCCAAAAATACGGCTTATCTGAACAAAGTAAAACACAAAACATTGCCCGCGACTAAGAATCTATCCTTCAGCTACATTGATTTGTTGAATGTCAGCAAAACGCTAGGCCAAGTACAGCCCAATCAGACATTCGCTGATTTGTTCGAAGCACACAAAATCTATGGCGAAGACAAAATGGGCAATGCACACTTTACGTCTTACTTTATTCCGATCCTCAAAGTTAAAAACAAACCAGACGGCGAATTCAAATATCCGATTTACAAAAAACCAAGCAATTGGAAAGGGACACTGCCCACTCGTATTCAGATTGACAAAGATGGCGTGCTCAAAGGAAAGGGATTGGAGATCGCTTACGCTAGCAGTCTCGTAGACATCCATTTTATGATGGTGCAAGGCTCTGGTTACGTAGAATATCCAGATGGTAGCCAAAAACTATTCTCCTATGGTGGTAAAAATGGGCATAAGTACGTTAGTCTAGGGCGACACCTTGTAGAAAAAGGGGAAGTGCCTGCTGAAGAGATTTCCCTGTCCACCATCAAGGAGTGGTGTGCTAATAACCCCGACAAGGTTGAGGGGTTACTGTTTCAAAACCCCAGTTATGTGTTTTTCACCCCTTCCGACAGCCAACCCGTTGGTGCTGCAAATGTGCCGCTGACTGACTTACATTCTGTTGCTGTAGACAAAAAGTTTTTGCCATTGGGCAGTATTCTCCTAGGGAAAGTTCCTGTTCTCGACGAAAACAATCGGTTCTTAAAACATGAGTACAGAATGCTGTTGTCTCAGGATGTTGGTGGTGCTATCAAAGGTGCTGGGCATATCGATATCTACGCTGGTGTTGGTCCAAAGGCGAAAAGCTTGGCAGATGCGATGCATCATTATGGTCAGATCTGGTTGTTGTTGCCTAAGAAGTAGGAACAATTAAAGTATGCTATTCATATTCAATTCAGGCAAAGAGTTGCTATAGTTTCTTTCTAGAAACTGAAACTATTAATTCCAATAAATATTAGCACAATTTCATGCTGTTGCTTCTTAAAAAACAATTATTTTGTTATATTTAAATGCCAGCCTCACATAGCATTTAATTAATATTCATTCTAATGAAAATCAAAATAGTATTGTTGTTATTATTGGTTTCTTCTACCCTACTCAACGCCCAGATTGACCCTGTAGACCTCAATGATATTATTAGTTTAATGAACCCTAACTCCTCCTTAGAAGCACCCAGGGACTTTCTGCTAGGTGGTGTCATCGCCAATGGCGAAACATTTAATGGTAATGTCACCGTAGGAAACTTCGGTACACCGATTACAGCAGCCGGAGTTCATGGTCCTGTGATGATAGATGGAGAGACATTGCGCTATGGCCCAGTCAATGATCCGGAAGGTTCAGGGAGACCTGTCATTCAATATGCTGTTCAATGGATTGATAATACGGGCTATCAGTATCAGCCTGGACCGAATAACACCTCAACTGCTCCAGGCAATGACCCGTTGTTTTTCGATGGTTCAAGAGTTCAAACAGATCATACCAACAACAGAATTTCCTTGAGAGATGTTACTTGGCAAGCATTTTCCGTAAGGATGGATGATTGGATTTTTGCCCAAGACAATAAATTACATAATCAGTATCATGCGCCCTACAACTTAGGGGTTGGTTTGAGTCCTTATCTCGCATGGTATATCGATGATGGCCAATTGACCATCAGTGTCCGCCATTCACTCAATACCACACCGACTAACAGCAACTCCACAAGCCTAGCAATCTATACAGAAACGCTCACTTCCACAACTGTTGGTCAATGGCAGGATTGGATTGTACATATGAAGCAATCCCCTTATCCTAATGAATCCCCTTTCGTGCATATTTGGCGTAGGAAACAAGGTGGTAACTGGGAATCAATCGTCCAGTACAATGGTCCTGTAGGCTGGGATTTTTCTGGCTACAATGTTCCTGGTGCCAATGATGACAATTATTTGGCGAGTTCCTATTATCAATGGCATAATTACAATCCTACGGATCTGACCTACAAGGTACGTCGGCTTTGGTGGAAATGGAATATGTTGCTGAGAGACAATACCAATAAGTACACACTCAATGATATCCAGTCTCATCTAGACGTCAATACTGCTCCACTCACAGGACCAACAGACCTGATACCAAGTGATTTGGTGTTGATGCCCACGACAAACGGTTCCATTGCTGCCAGTTTATCTGCAATAGATCCCAATTCCAATCAATTCAGTTACAGTCTCGTACCAGGGATCGGCGACACTGACAATAATCTATTTCAAATTTCAGGTGATCATTTAATTATCAATGGGAATGTTACAGCTGCTAGGACCTACAATGTCCGACTAAGTGTGTCCAATGGCAACCAGATCACATACGAGGAAGCCTTCAAATTCCATACACCACTGGTTTCAAGTCCGCTAACTATAACAAATGTCACAGAAGGTGGACCAGGCACCACTGACCCTGCCACCTTCCCAAGCAATGTTGCCGATGGTGATCTAATGACTCGTTGGTCCAGAGACGGTCTTGGTGCATTTCTTACGTTAGAGTTGGCCACTGCTAAATCAATAGATCATGTGCAAATGGCATTTCACAAGGGAGCAGTCCGTACAGCTGATTTTGAGATTCAAACATCTCTGGACGGTATTAGTTTCATCACAGTAGATAGCTTAAGGCGCTCTACTGGTCAGACGATTGGCTACACTTATTTTGGGATAGGCGGCACATTAGCCAAATATGTGCGTATTATAGGTCAAGGCAACTCCGTAAATTTCTGGAATTCCTTTACTGAAATTGAGTTATATGGTGAGGATGCCCTACCCGACCCCAAGCTCTGGGTTTTGCTAGAAGGCCCCTTGGTTGATGCAACACTCTCTGGCTACTTGAGCGAAATGAGCTCTGAGCTTTCTGAGGTCCGCAAGCTCTTGCCTGGCATGTCTTCCAATCCACTTTCTGGTCAACCCTTCAACATGGCTCCTTGGAATTACAATGGCACCGAAGGCATTGGTTTCACTGATGCGACCTATCAATCCCTTAAAAATCAGAATGGTGGCGTACCTATTGCCGACTGGATTTTGGTGGAGTTACGCACTGGCTTAGGTGCCAATACTGTAGTACTCACGCAAGCTGGATTACTCCAAGCAGATGGCCATATCATCTTTACCGATCCCTTGGCATTTAGTGGTCTCGACGGGCAGTTCTACATTTATATCAGTCACCGCAATCACATGGGAATCATCTCTGCTACCCCGGTCACTGTAGTAAATGGGACATTTTCTCATGACTTTAGCGTACAAAATGGTAATACTGATGTTGGTTTCAGCCAGAAGGAGATCACTCAAGGACGCTGGGCGATGTATGTAGGCGACTGTAATCAATCTGTTGATGGCCCCTACTTTGACATCAATGCGAATGACAAGGTATTCCTTATTCAAGAAAACGGTTCCTTTGGCGCCTATCTCCGTTCAGATTTCAATCTAAATGGTGATGTCAACGGATCCGAGATCGTCATTTTCAACTTTAATAACGGGATTTTCTCACAACTGGAACGCTGATAGGTGATTTTTATTAGGGGGTGCCCCTACGGGTCAGGTCGTCCGTTCTTATGTGCTCCTTACAGTCCGCGCATACCACTACCACCCTTCACCCGCGTCTGAAAGCTGATGTGGTGCTTAGCATGGTGGTTGTTTGTGGCTGTGAACTCAATTACTTAAATCTCGAGGTGCGTAGCACCGTCGCTGTTCGTTGCTAAGAACTCAATCACTTAGGTCTCGTATGGTGCGTAGCATCAGGCAAAGCCGTCCCTGTTTGTAACTGAGAACTCAATCACTTAAGTCTCATAAGGTGCGTAGCATTGTCCCTGTTTGTAACCCACTCACCATGAACTCCTCTAAAGGCACGTAGTGTCGTCCCTATTTGTAATAAAAATCCAAGAAACGTAGCAACTGTTATTTTCAATTCCTGCCTTGCCCCACCCTTTCTAAAACACTATATACCAATCCATTAACTAACTTCTCAAAAAAAAATAAAAAAAAAGTACTTGAAGCGCTTCCAAATATGGAAACTCGAATTATCTTTGCAGCGGAGAAATGGCAGAGTGGTCGAATGCACTGGTCTTGAAAACCAGCGTCCGTTCGCGCGGACCGGGGGTTCGAATCCCTCTTTCTCCGCTGAAGCTTATTGATTAATTTCAATGAGCTTTTTTTTGTTACCTCAAACGTCACAATTCATGTATACAGCTTATGTTTTAAGAAGTGAAAAAAAAGGAAAACATTATTATGGTCATTCTAAGAATCTTGAAAACAGGTTGAAAAGCCATAACTCTGGTAAGGTTCGATCCACCAAATCGGGTAGACCTTGGATAGTCATCTATTCTGAAGTATTTGACTCAAAAAGCGAAGCGTACAGACAAGAAATGTTCTTTAAAAGTAAGGCGGGTTATGCATATTTGAAGCAAAAAGATATTATTTGAGAAACGGCAGAGTTGTCGAATGCACTGGTCTTGCCCCGATAGGGATGCCTTTTGGCAAAAACCAGCGTCCGTTCGCGCGGACCGGGGGTTCTCCCGAAAGGGACGCCTTATGGTGGAATCCCTCTTTCTCCGCTGAAGCTTATTGATTAATTTCAATGAGCTTTTTTTATTTGTTCAAACAATACAATGTATGTAT